>Ga0136643_10001342_pt1 | contig 29714 bp, 15 predicted proteins | sample TergutLab28metaG_FD_96883 | JGI IMG/M metagenome (GOLD analysis project Ga0136643, IMG submission 96883) | Labiotermes labralis P1 segment gut microbial communities from Petit-Saut dam, French Guiana - Lab288 P1 (version 3) (version 3) | ecosystem: Host-associated > Arthropoda: Insects >... | reverse complement strand
TTTTAAATTCCTCTATTGAGTGTTTGTTTATGTTTCTGATAGTATAAGTCTGATGATTTTGTTGTTGCAAATTTACATCATTTATTTTTAGTAACTGAGCATCATGATCAGATAGCCCATTATATATGGGAAAAACAGTATAATTTGTAAATTTGTAGGTATCGATGAATATATTGTCTATAGTCGTGCTAGACTGATGTTGGGATCTAGTAGGGAAATCAAAACCATGTAAAGTGAAACAGAATGAATCCAAAGAAACTGAATTGCAAACAGGGTTGGTGGCTTTCATTGTATGTTGGTATCACTGTGTAAGGTGGTATTATGAAACCAGAATGGCCAGAGCTAATGGTGTCATAGGATGTAGTCCAAGAGATATATTACTCTGTCATTAGTAGAATTACTTGTCTGATGGATTTTGTGGAACATACCATAGTCAGAACCATATAGAATGGGCTTTAAGAATTATTAATTACTGATTTTGTGTACATTAAATGCTCTACAGAGCGTTGTATGGTTCATTAATTATTGCCTATAAGCTGAAACATAAACTCAGTGTTCACACACCTGACATGTTGTTATTTTACCCTACAGAAATTTTACCATAACAAAAGCTGCATATTTTTCCACATAAAAATCTCTTACCATTCATGACTTCAGGATTGTAAGGGACACAAGCATTGCTACCTCCTTATATGTCACTTGTCTGCCATCTTTCCATGGAGCAGACAGAAGTCAGTCATTCCTCAGCTTGTCAAGAAATTTCCTGTCTTGCATGGAACTTGACCATTTATTATCATTATACTTATAATTCCAACAAAGTGCGCCTACAGTTAACAAATGTATAATTATGTTATCATATATAGGCTTACTGTCCTATGCGTTTCAACTTGGGTTACCTATCTTGAAACAGATGAAGACACAAAGGAATGTGTATATAAACACAAAAGTAAATCATTGTCAAAATGTAGAACATACAAGTATAAGACCTTGCAGCAAGCTAACATTAATTTAAAAATATAAATCTGGATGCTGTATTGGTGAGTATATAATGGTTAAAAAATTCTGCATTAAAAATTGTTAAAAATTAGTACCTCTGGTGTCTTCCATTACGGTTCATATGTGTTCTACTTTGGCATGCAAACATCTGTTTATAGTATCTTTCATCCTAATATAGATCTAGTTCCTATAATCAGTAGTGTGATATGCAGTGTCAAAGAGCACCATGCACCAGCATAATATCCAGATTTGTATTTTTGAGTTGCTTTTATCTCACTGCAGGGTCTTATACTTGGATGTACTACATTTTGACAATGGTGTAATATTTTTACACATTTCTTTGTATATGGCTAACCAAAATATGAAGCAGAGTATATTTGTTAACTGTAAGTGCACTGTGTTGGAATTATAACCATAACATCTTTAATGCATGGAATGTGAATAATATTAAGTTCAGTAATTACAGTGTGACCATTGAATCATACTGCATGGAATGGAGAATGCTAAATATTATGTTCATTACCATTTTCACAAGAGCCTACCAGTTTTCCCTGTCCTGAGATATATTCATCCAATCTACATTCTCTCATCCTGTTTCTTTAAGATGCATTTATTATTATCCTTCCATCTGTATTTAGGTTTTCAAAATAGTTTCTTTCCTTCAGGTTCACCGACCAAAACTCTGTACATGTTTGTCATATCCATCATATATGCCATGTTCCCCACAATTTTTTCTTCTTTGATTTGATCACACAAATAATGTTTGGTGAGGGATGCAAACTGTGAAAATTCTCATTATGCACTTTTCTCTAGCTTCCTGTTAGCTTATCCATCTTAGGCTCGATTTTGAGCACCCTGAGCCTGTGTTCCTTCCTCTACTGTGAGAGACCAAGTTTCACACCCGGGTAAAATGAAAGGCAAAGTCATACTTCTGTATATTTTAACATTTATATTTGTTGGTAGAAACTGGGAAGATGAGTGTTATTACTGTTTATAATAGCATAAAAATATGGTTTTGGGGTGTCATAACAAACATACAAAATTTTTGTCAAAATTTCTCAGCTGTTGATATAGTACACATCGCATGTCAATGGTATTATTGCATGTTTGTGATATGTTTCACAATTTTATAGTTTTCTGCTGTGGGTAGAATCTGAATTCAGTGGCTGTTTAAATGGCTTGCATCAGTGGTGGCTGAATTGCTTGATTAAGGGAGGTGGAGGGGGGGGGTAGTGTATGTTGCTGTAGGGCAGTGTGGTTACAGAAGGCAGCAGAATTTATAACTTCAGTGAAATCTGGCACTCTTCACATGGTGTAAGCACCAACTAGCCTGGCAGTTCTGACTGTTTGCTGATTGCCAATAAATCATGCCCATGTGTTCATTTGTGCTTACACTACAGAAGTCTTAATTATTTTCAGTTTTATTTAATTTCATTTGCAAACAAGTAATTGCAAGCAGAACTTCAAAGCCTGCTCTCCTGTTACACATGTTTATAGTTCTGTTTATAGATGAATAATATTACCATTGTTGTATTGTATTTTAATTATTTATTTATTTATTTTTGTGAAGCACCAAGTACTTCACTACATATTTTGTAATCTGTAAATATGTCAGGTATAACCTTGTAACCATGTGTGTCAGTGTTGACGTACAAACAGTATTTCACACACAATATATACCAAATTTTGTAAAGCTTGCTGAATTGGTTTAGGGTGCATGGTGGCGCAGTTGGTTGAGGCACTGCACTACAAGTTGGAAGGTTGTGGGTTCGATTCCCAATGGTGTCATTGGAATTTTTCATTGACATAATCCTTCCAGCTGCAGTATGGCCCTGACTCAGCCTCTAACAAAAATGAGTACCAGGAATATTTCCTTGAGGGGTTAAGACGGCCAGTGTGTAGGGCTGACAACCTTACCACCTTCATGTGCCAATTGTCTTGAAATCTGGGGTTCCTCAATCTCCTGAAACCCTCTGGCCAATCCAGGCCTGTAATGGGATTGCTTTTTTTTCTGCGTTGGTTATATTGCCATCAGACCAAAAACTAAGAGAAAATTTTTATATGGCTAGCATTGTGGTATTTTGCATTGTATGAAAAGGGTACCGTAATAATTTCAAAATCCCTTGTACTTTCTTTTTCACTTACCAAAACACAGGATGGTAGATCATAAAATTAAGAATTGGAAGCAGGATGATTTTTTAAAATGCATTCCATTATGTTATTGGATTCTTGGTATTCTAAATATAATTTTGATTTGTTAAAAAATGTGTATTTTTATCACTGGCAGTAAAAATTCAAGTGAATTCCTGAGACATTTAAACCTGCCAATTAGTTTAAAGTAGCAAGTTTGTGGTATTTTTTGAAGTAATCTCCCTGATAACATTCTTGTTTCCTTTCTCAAAGGTGTTGAGTTCCTGCTATGTCCCAGCACTGCACGTGGCCTTGTGTCTGCTGTATACCTATCTTATCTCATACACGTCACGTTTAAAGTGTATTTCATGCTTAGTTATGATCAGAATTAATGTATGGCACATTCTTCATTGTTTCAACTACACCTTCAGATGAACATTTATAGATAACCAGTACGTGGGTGCTGATATTTCAGGGGAACATACAACCTACATTTTCAAGGTAGAAGTGGGAGGAACATGCAAACTCCATCTATAGTGTAGAAGAATCACTTCTGTTATGAAGATGGGGGCAGTTTATTCCCTCGAAATGTCTGTTTCTCCCTAGCAGACTACATCACAGTTTCACAATGTAGGATACCACAATTTGGTTATATTTCACCATGGAAACCTCAAATGTTATATATTGATACAATTTTTATAAGATAAGTTGGTCCTGTGAGGTCATGAAGACATGTGGGGGAGTGGAGGTATGGCTCCACACATTCTTAAGTTTGGTACTAGATGGAGGTAAGTGGTTAGCTTCATGCTTCATTTGCTTTAACTCCTACTAGAGTGCCCCAACTAAATGAACACGAGGCCAAGTGGGTCCCAATACTGGTCTGAACACTATTAAAAAAAAGTCTCTTGTCCTCAGCAGGAATTGGCCACAATTTCTCAAGTGGCATAGTCACTTTATTTCTGAGCTATTCCAACTCTTACCAAACACTTTTATAGAAAACTGAAAGCATCATGGTGTGGTGAAATGTGCAAAGCCGTGTAATACTTCTTTTCTATGTAGTTAGGTACCTGGATTGTGCTGTATAAACACTTTCCTTACTTCTTATCAGTATAAAATCAATCACTTTAGGTATAATTTATCTTGATGATGAGAGAAGATTGTAGTCATCTGGTAAGTGACATCATCTTGTTTGGTAGATAACTACCAACATTTCATATGAACCTGTCTTCTCCCACGCTGGACATAGATACAGGAAGTCCCTCCACAGTATTGGTGCCTACTTACCATACTGCGGACCATCACATCTTAGGGGACTGTAATTGTAATGCTCAGCATTGAGAGACCTTTATATAAGAAGACAGATATCTGCCAGTCTTTCTCCATAAATGCCTCTGTGGGTCCTTGTTAGGCTAGCTTGCTGTCCTGCCTTTATTACATGACTAAATAAAGATGGGCTGAGGAGAATATTTGGACCTGTAAGAGAAAAGTACACCAAAAAATGATAACATTACATACCAAATTTGTACTTTATGTCTGATGTTGCATAGGTGATGATGAAAATGGGAACACATGAACATGAACACACTTTGGAGGCATAAGAAAAGCATTTGGAGTTTCAGTTGAAATAATCTCATATATTCAGAAATACAGTTTAGCCCTCTGTGTCCTGTGATTTTGTGATTTTTTTAACGCTTGGGAAGAAAGTTGTTTAATGTGGAGCTAAATAGTTTGTGCAGGCCTTATAGCACAGATGAGTGATGTGAGTGATATGGGAATTTTATACATAGTCATGGTTGGAAATGTGCAGCAAAGACACTCCATGGAAGACTTAGGCACTGATGGGAGGACAATATTGAAATTAATCTTATAGAAATAGGCTTTGGAGGGTGTGAATTGAGTAGGTGAAATTGCTGTGTGGAATTATTTTATATCATCTGACTGTGTCAGTGTGTCTCCCTGGTTCTTTTTGTTATCTTGTGCATAGTAATTGTACTCTAACTTATATGCTACATAAGTTAGGATTGTTGAACTACAGTAAGAAAGGATATATATTAAGAAATGGTTTAGCTTTGTAGTGAGCTAGAATAGCTAATTTGTTATTGGGAGTGGGCTATGGGCTTGGCAACTGAGGAATTGGGGTTCAATTCTTGACAGGTCCAAGGAATTTTTCTCTATTCTGCAGTGTCCAGACCAGCTCTGGGGCTTGCCAGCCTCCTGTTCAGTGGGTACTGGGGTGTTCACCCTGGAAATAAAACAGGCAGGACATTAAGCTTACTACTTAACCTGAAGCTGGTGCTGAGGTTAAGAATAGTTGGATCTACACCTTCACTTCCCCATATGATTTAATGACATCCACACAGACAACTTTTTAAATTTTGATTAGAATTTCAGAATTGACATCTCTGTAATTTGAAAACAGAAGTGCATTTGATTGTCCTCACATACATTTCAGTCTGTACCCTGATAGAAAAGACTGTAGAGGCAGAATTTTTTCTGTTGCAGATATTAAAATTACTGTTTTGGATTTTACTGTTTTCTTGTTATCTCAGTTTTACTTTAAAAGGAGGTTTACTGTCTCTTTAACATATATTGTTTGAGCATTCACAATATTTCTTATGTTCAAAACATGTTGTGTTTGTATGCAGCCATGGTGTAAAAATAGAACCGGAGCAGACTGTTCGATCACTTCAATATCACTGTAATTGGGTATCACTGGCTTGTTCCTGAAAGGTGTAATGCATACCCTTATGTCAATATAAGAGTATGAAGAATGAAATGTAATATCTAGATGCTGACCAATGTGTAATGTCTGTATTTATGTTTGTTTTAGGGAGATAAACCATGGTGGAAATCACAGTTCTTTATATAAGAACCAGTCCTGTTTAGTACATGGGATGGTGTCTTCACTTCATGTCTGATAAATATATTTGGTGTGATAGTGTTCCTGCGATCAGGCTGGGTTGTGGGTCAGGCGGGTATTCTCAATGCAGTACTTATTGTATTTGCTACAGGTCAGTGATTTGCAGTGTATGCTTGGGGGGTTGTTTGAGCTGATATATGGTCTGATTACTGTGACTTTTATGTATTGTTTATTTGCCAGGCATTGTGCTATGTCAGAAAAGGGCTTTTAGGGTTAACTCTTTTAGAAATATTTATTTTTAGGAGGTTATCTTGGCAGTCCTCTTTGTTGCTACACACTGCTGTGATAGCATTGTGTTCTGGTACCACTAAGCTCTGCTGTAGTTTTGTTGGTGTGTGGACTTTCATATTTGTTTAACAGCCAGTTTTAGTCTGGTGTATGCTAGATGGTCTGCTAAACAGCAATAGCAGAGTATAATTCTTTAGTGTGCTATATGCCAGCCAATTTTTTTGAGACACACATAACATATCCCCAGTTAATTTTTCAAGTAAGAAATTTTGTTTACAACAACACAGCTTGTGAAATACTGTGTTTCTAGTCCATTTATGAAGATGCTCAATGTAAGTCATTGTGTATTGCAGATGCCATGTGATTACTAAAGCGTATGTTGATAACAGATTCAACACTCTGACAGCGGCTCCATAAAATTATCAAAACTGGGATTTTTTAAATGAAAATGTCATGCATGAGCCATTTTTTTTGGAGCTAAAATATGGGCACAGCTATAGACAGAAGCCTACATTTGATTATGCGTTGGCATTACTGTATGTAATATGGTAGACGCTGTCATGACTTGTATGTGTCACACAGTCTCAGACAGTCTGATTTGGTTCTTTACAGTGTCTGTAGCACTTGTGTCAGTATTATCTGCTGTTGGCATCTGTGAACGATGTCGTATGGAAAGCGGCGGCGTGTACTTCTTAGTATCTCATGTTCTGGGTTCCAAATTTGGAGGAGCTCTGGGCCTGCTCTACGTGTTTGGACAGGTCAGTATAGTGGCAGACGTGAGTAAATCTTTGGCTTTTGTACAAGACAAGCTAAGTAATGGACTTGCAGTTGAAGTAATGAGGTTTTTAAACAGAATGTTTAACCCTTTAAACACCAAATTAAATCCCATCTGTCATTTGCTGGCATTATTAGGAGCTCACCATATTCTCCACGTTAGCAGGATAAGGGTTAAAGATTCAGTTCCCATATCACAGAAGAGACACTGCAGCTTTCTTGCCATGAACAGTCTGTTAACCTTTCAAAGACCTGTGTTTCTGTAAGTGAGTGCTTGTAGGAAAACATCTCTAGAAATGTATTTTATGTATTTAGGCAACAAGGAAATTTACTGCCTGTTTAGGATGTATGCATAATGTCTGTTTTATTTTCTACAAAATGTCATTTATTTCATAAGTTTCTTCTTTTGCTCAAATAAAATGTTTTTTCATAAACTGTGCACTAAAATTCAAATATCCACCCTGGTAGGATAAAAGTTAATATAGTTCAGGAAAGTAGTCCGTATTTTTTCTTCGGATAGAATGACACCCATTAACACACTCCAAATAAATTTCAGAGGTTATAATTTTAAAGCACTTGGTATATATAGTTACCACTCTGCTTGATTGTCTGAATTTTCATGATTTATGCCATGTTATTATCACAATTCTTATTTATTGCGTATAATTTGATGTGTATTTAAAAGTAGAGATTTTTAAGCCAATCTGAGGTTGCATTCTGTCATTCTGTGAAAACGATTCCAGGGAAGATAAAAGAGGCTGCACTGTATATTTTAAATGTCTAAAATTTTCCGTTGTGGGCTGGGTAGCTCAGTCGGTATAGCGACTGACTGCGGGCTGGATGGTCTGGAATCGAACCCCGGTGGGGACAAGATTTTCCACCCGTCCAGACCGGCCCTGGGGCCCACCCAGTCTCCTGTAAAATGGGTACCGGGTCTTTCCCAGGGGTAAAGTGCGGCCCGGGTGTGTTGCTGACCACTCACCCCCTTCTAGTGACGCAGTCATGGAAGAATAGAACTATACCTCTCCCCACCCTCTGGGCCACACTGGGCCTGTAATGGAAAAACTTTTTTTAAACGTTTCCATTATCCTAACATTGCCACCAATTTAGTTATTACTGCAGTAATGGTCCTGACTCTTGTTTAGCAGATTGTCTGGTTGTTGTATCAGCCATGGAAGAGCTAGTGTGAATGAATTTATGGTTTTTTTTTAGTCTGTCCATGCAGGCAGTGAGATAATGTATTTTAGTTGGCTATGACTACTCCCTCCAATGACCCCTGCAAGTTATCATTCACCCATATTTTAATTTATATGTGACTACAGGCAGTTTTGTATACAAATGTTGTTTTTTTATAAATTTAGGCAAAATAATTCACTTAAACATGCCTTTTTTGTTTTGCATAATTATTCTGCTTTTAAATAAATTTTGTCCATAAGTCTAACAGATTTTGTGACTTCATCGGAATGAAGTGTTTGTGATTGTGGCTTAAACCTTTATTTTGCCACTTCTTTCAGAATGGTACTTATATGGTGCTTATATCATATGTAGAATTGTTGTGCTTTTGACGTTTAACCCTTTAAAGATGAAGCGCAGACCGCTTTATTTAAAGACCCAGTCCGTACCGTGCTGTAAACACTTTTCATCTCAGTTCTAAAAACCAATCAGTTTATGCTGTAAGTGGCACAAGTCGCTGTTTGTTCTCAGATAAATACAAAACGTATAAATACAGTGTGGGCAGAGCGTACAGTTGTTGAATGTTAAACTGGTGGTGCATCACGTGACTGGTAGGCTTCAAAAGGTTAATATTAATCAGTAATACTTATATTTATTCAGATTTACTTCGTATTCCTAAAGAACACACTGTCTTGTCATTAGAAAGACCAGCCAGGTAATGTTGTACAGGGAAATAATTTGTATTTGATTGTAACAGTTCTTTGAAACACTCATAGACTCAGTGACCAGAATGCAGAGTTTTTAAATGGTAAACCTGGTGATGAATACAGTAACTAATCAACTCCTTGAACTCTAAATGGTAAATTCCTATTCTTATATTGCCCCGGATGCAATTAATGATCTGCTACTTAATCTCAGTTCATGTTGGAGTGAAAGTACCTTGAATAGACAACCTCTTCTGAACTTCTTTGGACATTTCTCCCCATTTTTAACTTCTCCTTTGGCTTTGTCAGTGCCCTACTGAAGTACTCTTATTCCTCAATAAATGTCACTCATTTGCCACTTCCTGATTTTGTTGTTGTTCTTGTTTGGTGTATCTCTCAATGTAGTGTTTATGTATTTCTTCAGTGTTGCTGTCAGTAGCCCATAGTGTATAGTATCACGTGGTAAGAGGATTTTTAAGTAATAGACCAGAAAGGAGTGTTATGATCATGCTCTGAATTAAGGTTCTGTCCTGTCATTTTTCTTGGTGGGACTGAGGAAAACCGTGAAAATGCATACTCTTTATGGCCAAGGTTCAAACTGAGCATCTCCAAATACAAGGCAGAATCAATATCTCCTGCACAAACTTTGTCACTGAAAGGATAATAAAAGTTGGCTATGTATGTGGGCTTATTGAAAAGTTTTAAGAATGCGTCTGTTTCCCTTTCCCGGTATTAGACGTGGCAATGCTGTACTAGGTTTTGTGAAAGTCATACATTGACGTATCTGAACCTGCAGTTGGACAGCTGTGACCTTGAGTATTTGGTCACAGCGATTGGAAGCACCTAGTATATTTTGTCATGGCGGATGAGGAAGACATCTGTGTGAAAATACGGCAGAGGTTTGTGATTGAATTTTGTATTAAACTTGGGAAGAGCGGTCATGAAACACCTGAAATGTTATGGCAAGTGTATGGTGGTGAAACACTTAGCCATGCTGCAATATTTTAGTGGTGGAGGCACTTCAAAGACGGTAACACACGAGTGATCGACAAAGCACGTTCTGGCAGGCCATCCACTGCGGTTACAGATGTCAATATTGCCAAGGCTGCGGAGCTGTTGGAAAATGACCAAAGGCTAATATTACGCGAACTTTCGGCTTCACAGAACATCTCCTTCGAATGCACTCAACACATTGTGACAGAGATACTGCAAATGCGTCGTGTGTGTGCCAGGTGGGTACCCAGGAACCTCACAGAAGAGCGGATGCAGTGATGAATTCAGGTGTGCATGAAAACTGTTCAAATGTCTGAGACGATTCCGAATTTCTTAACCTCGATTGTGACGTGTGGCAAATCGTGGATTCATCATTATGACCCGTTATCAAAACAACACTCAAGTGTGTGGAAACCCTCAAATTCGCTACCACCCAAAAAATTCCGTTCATCTCGCTCGGCGGGTAAAGTCATGCTTCTGCTGTTCTTTGATGCACATGGGATGATCTTACAGCACTGGGATCCCTGTGGGCAGACAGTGAACAGTGACTATTATGTAAAGTCCTGAAAACCAATTTGCATGGAGCCATGAGGAAGAAAAGACCGGATTTGCTCAAGAAACAGTTGTTTTTGCTCCAGGACAATGCCCGGCCACATATTGCTGCTGTGGCATTGGCAGCACTGACTGAAATTGGTGGGACAGCCCTAAAACATCCTCCATATATCCCGGACTTAGCGTCATGTGATTTCTGGGCATTCCCAATGCTGAAAAGACAACTGCGCGGAAAGAGGTTCTCTTCAGATGATGAAGTGAGAAATGCCATGGCTGCAGTGCTAAAAGGAATGTCGCAACACCATCTATTTCATGTGTTTGAATCATTTATAAAACGCTGTAAAAAAATATTCACTGTGAAGGACGCTACTTTGAAAAAGAAAAAATTGTAGGGCCTGTAGAGTCATCTGATTCTGAATAAAAAAATCAGTCTTGAAACTTTTCAATCAGCCTTCATACATATAAAGTAAGGTTCATATTGTTTCTCTCCATTTTTACTGCTATCGATGTCACTTCTGTGGTGAATGAACACTACATTTTTTACTCTCCCACATAATATAGTCTTGTAAAGTAATGAATGGTCAACACACCTAGCATCATAATTGTCCCTTAGAGCTTAGTAGCACATGAATTGGTTAATACAAATGTTATGATGAAGAGTTATGCCTGCATCACATCAAGAGCAACACAACCGATGGTACTGAATTTGGATTTTAAATGAAACATAATTACAGGTATTAGAGTAGCACATGCATTTTTTGTTGCCACTGCTAGGTTTTACCAGATTAAATTATGGAAGAAATTCTGACATCAGAAAAATATGTAAAGTTAAAAATGTGCCAAAATAGATACAAAAATATCAATAAACTTTGAAAAATCATTTGTAAAGAATGGAAAAAGTCTGCCTTTTGCATTTGACATTTTTGTTGCCTGCTGAGATATTGACAAGGCTTCAGAAGATGGATGAACCAAGACCATATCTGGATTTGTAAGATCTGGTCTTAGTGATATAGCCCTACTTCATGAGTCATGATAAAAGTAATGAACTTTAAATGTAATGCATGTGCCAGAAACAAAATTAAATTTTTCTGTCATGTATATATTGTGCTGTCTTTTCAGGCTGTTGGCTGTGCTCTCTATGTGTTGGGATTTGGGGAGTCTGTGGCTAGTTTAGTTGGCTGGAACTCACCATGGGCAGAACGAGGTTTTGCTAGTGCTGCAGTGCTTTTGCTTGGTTTGATCAACGTTGCAGGTGTCAAGTGGGTTGTGAAGCTGCAGTTCATTTTATTGCTTATCCTCCTTTTGGCTGGATTAGACTTTGTTGTTGGCAGTTTCATTCACACTGATAAAGGTGAGGCACTTGATGTGACATTTCAGTTTGTGGGTATATTTTATATTTTTGCCGTGTTGTGTATGCCAGTAGTAACATCTCCTGTAAATGTACTTCATTTGCTAGCATGCAAGTCACACTTGTCAGAAACTAGGAGAGTTACTTATACCTAATATGATTTACTGTTTTTCACAAAATTTCTAGAATGTGTAACACTTACTTTTTATGAGGCGTCGTTGCTGGTGTCCTGTTCATTCACATGAACAAACTGACCAAACAAATCAACTAAGTTCATAAATCATGGTATATAGTAACCGTTGTGCTTCTTAGTGTTTCTAACACATGCTGAGAAAATAACAGAGAGATCTGCGCACTACTGGGATATTACTCACTGTAGAGCGGTAATTCCATACTGACATGGGACAACCTATCGGTCCCATCTTCAAAGGCCATCAAGTTCAAGAAAAACAGTAAGATTGAGAAATTTAGGGAGAGGAGCTTCATATTCTGTACTACCCGTCTGACTGACCAAGTAACTCAGTGGAGCAAAGTCGTTCTTAAGATGCTAATATTTCCTCATCTGGTCCAAAAATTTCCTCATTTTATGAAACCTTAAGTTTCACTGGGCTCTGTTTTGAGCCATTTGAATCTGGTATACACTTTAATGTCCTGTTTAAGTAAGATTAAGTTAATTGCCACCCTCACATTTATTCTTAGGTCTTCCAATTGGTCTGTTTGTTAAAGGTTTTCAGTAGGTTTTCAACCAAAACTTTGGTGGTACAAACTTCTAGATCTGTTGAACTAGTAGTTTTTGCTGTAGGAGAGAAGGCTGTATGAGTCTGCTTAAAACTCCTTGTTGCAATACTTGTTCCATTATCCCAAGCTAAAATGTGGCTGTTAGCCCTGTGGTACCTGGGATATAAAATTTTGTGTTGTCAAATTACAGTTATCAATAACATTGTTGAATGTCTTCATTTAAAATTTCAGACAATGGTTTCACTGGGTGGATGTCCGAAAATTTTGTTAATAACACGTTTCCTGATTTCCAAGAAGACAACAACTGGTTCACTGTGTTTGGAGTGTTTTTCCCAACTATAACTGGTGTTATGGCTGGTATCAACATGAGTGGAGACTTGCGAAACCCATCTAGGGACATTCCAAATGGCACTTTGGCAGCTATTGGAACAGGGTGGGTGTACACAGAACAGAATATGAAAGCAGTGTTACATGTCACCTCTCCTGCCTGCATCCTTATGCCACGTTTCATATATTGGCTTGGTTGCTGTATCTGTTTTTGAAATTAACTGTTTTCCTTTTATCATGTAAGTGGTAAACTAAAGTTTATGCCATTTCTTTTTAAATGTTGGTCATTAAACCAAATGAACTTCAAGAGCTTTTTCAGTCCTGTCAGATAAATTGCAGAATACTCCTACACAGTAACTGCTCCATCTCTTATTCTTTCTAATTCACTGGTCATAATCATCTTGGAGTTGAATGAAGGGCAAGTAACCTTTACATCTGATACATTGTCATTAAATAATATTGAATTAGTTGCTTATCTCGCTTGATATAATGTACTGTGGTGGACTCAGACTGGCTTTGGACTTGATGGTGGTTTGGTAGGGAGTTAGAACACTAGCAGTTTAGGACCGGTAACTGATATATTCCAGTTAAAATACAGTGTGCTGAAGTGCAGTTGTGTTTTGTATGCATGACTTAATAATATGGTTGCCATGTTCTGTTTGGTTGTAGCTTTGCATAAATTTGACTTCAGGCTTGTTATAAACTGAAAATGCAAGAAATTGTAACCAGCAGGTCCGTTTCAAAACCTGAACATGTTAATTTTATTATTTATTTTTGCTTACAAATTGGGGTAGATGTATACAATCTCTGGCTTTGGAAATCACTCAGCCCGGCGGAATGCTCTAATTTATGTTCGGTGACCCCAATCTTGCAATAAACGAATATCTTGAGGCAGGTTACTATGAAACCTTCCCTTGGACGAATTATAACTGGAAGAAGGGATTTGACAAAGAAACACCACGACATGTCCCTACTGCTTCAAAGCAGCAGGGACATGTCGTGGTATTCCTTTGTCAAATCACATACTAGACCCTTCTTCCAGTTGTAATTCATCCAGTGGAAGGTTTCATAGTAACCTGCCTCAAGATATTCATTTATTGCAAGATTGGGGACACCGAACATAAATTAGAGCATTCTGCCTGGTTGTTTGGTGTGGTCAGTTTTGTTAAACTTTCAGAAAGTTAAATTTGACCTACTGGGGACATCAAAATTCACATTTTGATCAATAAAAATATTTCAACATGGGGAGGGAAGATGTCTTTATAGTGCAGGCCAAGGACATGAGCTCAAATGCAGGGACTGATTTTTGGTATGTTGGTGTCAGGAGGACGTAGTTCCTGATTGTCTTACAAAAAATTTGATCTCCCACAACAAAATTATAGTCCAATTTGAGATATTAATGCATGAATGTATCGTGAGGTGTTTTATTATTTTCCATAGGCGTACTTGATGATTGTGAATTTCAAATTAGTTAAACAAAAATCTCACTATGAATTTAAAACTTAAATGACGTACATATAATACTAAAATGATTGCTTTAACTTGCCTGCCATGCTGAACCATAAATGTCAGCACAGTATATTGAATTCATGGCACCACTTGTTTACCAAAATTCACGTGAAACTTCGTTTCTTTGGGGACACATTGGTGAAGTGAATGCTTGTGCTGGGATAACTCCATGTAATATTTCCATAGGAGGTAAGATCTTAATTCTTCAACTCTCTGCCGCATGCAAACGAGATGAATGGTAAAACAGTAGTGATAATGATAGAGACACTTGTGTTTGGCACAACCTATTATGATTTCTCTGAAGGCTAGCATGGATATAAAGGAAAACAACCCACACTGTCAAGTTCAGAGCTGATCTTTATCTGTAAATCAAACTATACACTCTTACAAAAAAATCTCTACATATTTCATTACTTCATATTTTCTCCTTTTTATTATGCTACTTGTAAATGATTTCTGCTTCCCTTTTTATACTGAAGATTCAGTACAACAATTAAAAGAAGTATTGTTTTAATAGATAGTTGTGATTAATTCATTTGTCATCAAAACAAGTGATAGCAGTACTCTGTGTACTATGTGAAGTTTATTGTATATGACATGTATCCCTTTATTTTCAGAACTTTTTTGTATCTGGTCTTTGTGCTTGTTCTTGGTTCGACATGTGAACGTGAAACACTTCTAACAGACTTCATGATAGCTGCCACGGTGTCCGCAGTTCGTAAGTACCATAGGTTCATATGTTTCACCTTCTTACAAGATCATAGCAGTTGAGGGGGTAGCACTCCAGCTTCATGTTTAGGAAGTCCCAGGTTCAAATATCTGCTGAGAGACAGGTTGTCCTCACTGACATTTGTCATGGTTCCTGTTCATCAGACAAATTTTTAATAGTGGCTCAAAATAGGCCACAACCTCTTCCTTCAATATTTGCTTATTTTCCTGTCATTTGACACTGTATATGGTCTGAGCTACACAACAAGTGACTCACTTAACTGTATATTGATAAGTAGAGCAGGCTGTCTCATGTGTTCTGTAGATTTGACTTTCAGTTTTTCAAGAAATATCATGGCCCATAAGTCAGTCAAGTGTTTAGTCAAATGTACAGTAAAATATATTGTAAATTTCTGTATTATTTACTGAATTTACAAAAATTGCACAAAGTGAGAGCTGGAGTAACTGAATTAGAAACAGTGGGTGCAGGCCAGTCATCCCAATGTTAACATGTTTAAACTTGAACATGCCTGTCTTTGGTTAACTGAATTTGGGCCACTCTGTGGGTGTGTTATATTTAACTGAATACTAGATAACCTACTGCATGTTGCCATAAAGTGGTTAGTACTTCTGTTCTGTATTTTGGAGGCCTGAGTTTCAAGACCTGTGACACAGTCCAGCTCATCCAGCTTCCTTTTGTATACTTGAGAGTTATTTCTTGCAGTTGTCCTCCTGATGTATTTCATCACATCAAGGATGCTCAAGTAATTGAAAATTATGTAATTTTGCACTATTTACTTTTAATTATGATTGATATGTTTTTGGTTTTGGTATTTCCTTACACAGCTGTCCATAGTTCTGTTTCGTCCTTCCTTCTTACACAGGCGCACATATCTTCCTCAGCACCATGTTCTCAAATGCCTTCAGCCTTGTGCTTTTCCCTAAACATGAGCAGCACACTGGAAACAACGAGCAAAATTGTAGTTTTTTTTGTATTTTAATATTTAAATCTTTAGATGGCAGACAGAAAAACAATATATTCGAACTGAATGATAGCAAGCATTCCCTGTGTATGACCTCCTCTGAGTTTTTTTGAGAAAAAACAAAGTTAATATTGGATGTGTCTGTTCTTGTATGTAAATCATTGTTGACCCATGGTTGTGGTATGGTGAAGGGGGCAAAAAATACTACTTGTATTAGTGCATATATGACAGAAGTTGTCTGCTACTGATGCACTGTCAACCTACATTTAAATGTGACTAGGGTGCTGTGAAGGCAGACTCTTGTTATGTATAGAATTTGTGTTATACCTCCATTCTACAGCATAAGTTGAGGTGAGTGAAGTTGAGGGCCTACCTCTGCAGCATGTTAATGAATCAAGCCTAGTTCAAATCTGTTTATCTGCCAGCAACCTAATCATTTGGATCCAGTATTTTTAAATCTGAATTGTGAGGTACAGGAAGTGCCTATGTAACTAGTAAGGAAGGAATATGGGGTATAAGGAGTGCATAATTGAGGCTGTTACTGAAATAAGACATGATATGCAACACATTAGATAGAAACACTGAGTGGAATGACACCTGGTTTCATGAATGCAGTTGCAAGATGGTCTTTTTTGGGGGGGGGAAGGGGGGAATTATTATTTGTAAATGTCAAAGTTGATACTAATACTCATATGTTGATAATTGTTTATGTATTCATTGCTGTACTACCTGGCACTTGGTAAAGCTCTAAAATTACCCTGTGCATGATTTCAGGCTTCTGCCATTAAGTAGGTGAGAACTGCACTCTTCTGGGTTATTATGTGGTCAAGAATCCAACCCCTGAAGGTGGGACCGATAGGTCTTCCTGAAACATCAGTAATAAATTACCATTACTTGCTGCATAACCCAGCAGAGTGCAGTTCTTAAGTTGTCCCACAGTTTACAGGGCTCATTTTGCTCCTAAAGACCACACAACAGAGTACTGAATTTTGGTGAACTTGCTGCAGGTGTGTGTGTGTGTGTGTGAGAGAGAGAGAGAGAGAGGGTGGAAATATTTTATTATTAACTGTTATTATGTGTGTGTTATTTTACATACAGTTTGCAGTGGTATGTTTCATACTGTGCCATAAAAATGATAAATTCATAATTTAACTTGCTGTGTTACCATACTCTACAGCAAGGTTAGGTTAGGAGGAGGAGAAGTATGAAAGAGGTCAATGAAGGGGATTGAGGGATGAAGATATATGTATTCAATTTCAGGAGGTATTTTCAGCTAGTGTTATATGGTACTCAGAAGTCTGTGAATGGCAACATTCTTACAGCCTGTATGTCCATGTACAGGTTTCCTTCTCCTGGCTGGCCTGTATGTGTCCTCGATGTCCAGCTGTCTGGCTGCAATGTACGGCACTCCACGTGTCCTGCAATCCATTGCCAATGAGAATGTGATTCCATTTATTCAGATTCTAGGCAGAGGGGTGAGTTTACACAAGGCCCAGAGTTAATGTTCTGTTCTGTACATTTTGTTTATATAAACTGCACCAGCCTATCAGAAATCCAGTATAATCTGGAGGGGCAAACCTCATTTCAGTACTGTGTTACTTAATTGGAAATGTTATCCAGTATGGTGTTTGTTTTGAGTGTGGTGTAGGGGAAGTTTTAATGCATCAATTGAAGAACTGAAGAGTATTGTAAAATTATATAGTGTAAACTTAATGCCCTGTTCACTTTGAAATGGTGTATGGGAGTAAGGCTGTTCACTGAATTGAAAAATTAGGATTATGTACATATTATTTATAATAAGCAAACCTTAAATTTACCTGCAGTTGTTCCCTGTTGCTTGGTACTGCATTAAAGTGGCTGGAATTTTGAAGCATATTTTACACGAATAAATAATGAATATTACGGATTCAGTGTCTGCTGTTGTTACAAGTACTAGAAGAAAGTTAAATATTGATGTAATCCATTTAGTATGTGTTTCATTGTCATGTTATAATGGTGTAGTGTACTAAAAAAGCAACACCTATTTGATATCAGCGTAGTCTACATGCAGTCAAGTTTCTCTCTCACTCTTTTATTTGTTTGTTTTTTGTTTCTTTCTTTTTTCTTTTCTTCTTTCTTCTGAATGAGGAGTATTGACATGTTTGTAAGTTGATTTAGTCTACATATTTTAAAATATGTGCATTTTGTCCATTTTGTTTAACTCTTTCCAAAACTGCAAGACTTTTTTTTTAAGATTTTAAAGAAAGCAAGGCATTGTAGTTTTTTGTGTTTCTGTTTTATATCTAATATTATGTTTATTGGCCTGATGATCAAAACAAATAACTTTATTGAACACTTATAAAACTTAGTTGAATTGACTACTTCTATGTAACTATTGAAAGACTTGCTCATAAAATATATTGGACATAAAACATGTATTTCCAGCTTAATGTCTCATTTTATACGATTTCTTTTTGCATGATTTTGCTTTAATGCAACTTGAAAATGTACATCACTTTCCAAATTTATGCAGTAATTCTCGGTTTAACGCAATTTGGCATAGACGATCCATGGCTGCACTTGCCTTCGGTTAAGGCTAGCAGAAAGTGACGTCACCATCACAATGTCAGTCATGTGTAGGGATTGATTATGTTGGCAATTTAATCATACATTTCACATAGTTTCCTCTTCAACATCATTGGCTTTTCGTACCAACATGAATGAGAAACGTAGATCTATGTAATCTATTGGAATCCAAATTAAAGCCAGCAAAATGTAATCATTGAAGAGAAACTAGATGTTATAAGACAGCTTGAAAAAAGTGAATGAGTTGTTGACACAGGCTGTAATGTTAGACTTGCTCATAAGAGTGTAAATACAATTCGTGATAATGCTGATAGGTTTTAAAGAAATTGCTAAGTCAGGAACTAAAGTGAGTGATAAAAGATCTTCTTATTCAAGGAGTTCAATATAGAACATATGGAAAAAATGTTGAGTACTTGGATAGAGGATCAGAATCAAGGCCACATGCCTGTAAGCATGCTTTTGGTTCAAGCCAAGGCTCATTCTATTTGTGAGGATCTGTTAGAAGTGTGATGATAATGTTAAACCATTCAGTTCATGTACAGGTTGGTTTAGTAGGTCCACGAAGCGATATAATTTCTGTATCGTTACAATGACTGGGGAATCTGCTTCTCTTGACACTGTGACTGTCATACACCATATAGGATGAGGCTGTCAGTCCTCTAACCCCCAGGATATACACTGTTTTGAATGGAAATATTTTGTTTGATTTGCATGAAAGTTTTTCAGGAACGTACCCCTGGTGTAAAACGAGACCTGTGTGTATTTTCTGTGCATTAGTTGATTACTAACAAGGCTCCAATAGAATTTACTTGTGGTCAGTTTGCATATATTATAATTACATGTATGATATCTTACATATTTTGACCCTTTCTAGGCTGCAATCATGGGAAAACCAAACACAAGGAAAAATGTATAAAAACACTATGTGTGTGACAACATCAGAATATGCAGCTGGTGTGTGTATAAAGCATAGTAGCAAGCTAAATATATACAGTATGAATATTGATTAAAACTTGGACAATGAAAATTAGTGTTGACAAGAGCATGTACAGTTGTTGTAATTTGTATATACATAAAAATTTGCAATACAATATTAAATTTACAGTCAAACAGCTGTCCCTTTGTCATGGAAATGTAATGTTGTATTGCATCTTCCTGTGCATATAGAAATTAAGACAATTGGAAATACTCTTGTTAATAGTAATTCCACTTATACAAATTTTAATCTGTATTCATATTGTGTATATTTAGCTTGCTGCTGTGTTTTATACACACCTACAACTTCCTGAATTTTCAAATATTACACAGTAGGGTTTTATACATTTTTTCTCTTTTCTTTGGTTTCTCCATGACAATGGCCTAGAGAGGGCTGCAACATGTGATGATGATGATGATGATGATGATAAGCAAACTGATGACAAGTGTATTTTGTTGGACCTTTGTTAGTAATGTGTTCCAGTCTTCCATACAGCTTGTTGTGTGAAGGACAATTTTTGCCACAGTAAATCTGTAGGAAGTGACACTGAAGATGCATACAAAAATGAATCTAGATCTTCATATAAAGTGGTCATTAAAAGACGAGCAGTGTACATATAACGTGACATGGGGGCATTTTCTTTCAACCCCTGTTGCAGTGGGAAAGCGATATGTATTACATATTGTGGGTGTGTGTTTGTAGCCTTAGTTATCCAGCATGCAATGTGCATGTGCCATATTGTCATCAGTGACCTACCTCACTCTACAGTGTTTTTGCACTTTATCTCATAAATAGCATGATTTTGAAAAAAAGTTATTGCATGCAATAATGTGTGTTTTGATATTCTCTACAATTTTTTTCTAAACATTTCTCATTCTTAGAAGAATTGAGCTAGATATGATAAAAAATATCTCAGTGGTCTTCAAGTAAAGTACCCATTATTCTTGTCCTATTGTTATGAAACTTAAATTTTCTCAGCAGTTTTTCAAAAAATACTCAAGTATCGAATTTCATGAAACTCTGTCCAGTTATACCAAGCAGTTGGACAGGCTGATGGACAGACATGATGAAGCCAGTAGTTGCTTTTCGAAATGTTGCGAACACGCCTAACAATGGCCCAAGTGAAAGTTATGGTTTTTTTTTTGTAAAATTCTCTGTTATTTTTATAGTTTTTACACACACATGGACATACATGTAATGTGGGGATGCAGATGCTTGTAGAAGTCTGAAAAATATTGACATGTTATAAACAGAGGGAAAATTGATAGAAAATTAGTGCTGCTAAAGCGTGGGTATTTTCCGAAAGAGTCTCAATGCTTTTTGTTCCATCTGAAACTCTTGGAAGACTTGGACATTCTTAGAATAATTTGGATCAGTTCATTGATCTTTGTTCTGTTTTATCACCATAGTACAAGCTGAACACACAAAATGCTGACCCTTTTTAATGTAATATTGCTCAATATATATGAGGCATGGGAATGAAAATTGTACTTTTTTTTTGGTAGGTTTATCATCAAGTTTATGTGACCCACCTTTTACATTTTTATAGATGTTCAGTGAGTGAACTGTGAGCAGCCTGGCACATGTCATACCTGTATTCAAGTTCAGTCCACACATTTATATGCATGGCAGTTTTACAGGTGAATGCAGCAGTGGTGACCCCCTATCCAGTTCTTGGAAAGTGGTGGTTGGTGGTTGAACATTAACAGTGTTATATAGTTGAGTGATTTAAGCCTAGAGGATTGACATGGCTGGGTGTCAGTGCCCCCTGTATTCTGTTTCTGTATAAACTTTTGATCCTGGATGTCACTTGAATTGAAGGTGCAGTGGCTGGAGTAGAATGTCATTAGGACCTCTGTCTTCCGAGATGGACATTGAAAATTCCACCAACATGAGTCTGTACATCACAAAACCAGTCTGGCACAAAAAAAGATTGAACAGTTTTCTTGTTAGTGTGCAGCACGCAAGACATTGAACTTGGGATTGTCCTTTGTGTGTTCAGTTGCTGAATGCCGAATTATTATATTGTTGGTTAATAATCCTGGAGGGATGGAAAGTGGCTTTGTCTCTGAACACAGTTTTATCGGCATCTTATTCTGAAAGAACATCACAGGTCAACTACATAGCAGACTTTTTTAAATGATTCATGACTGTGCACTGATGATTCATTATGAGAAATGTGACCAACAGTAATGCAAATTTATTTTATTATTAACAGTGTAGCCTCATACATGCTTCTGCCACGCAATTCAGCACAAACAATATTAACATTATTTTATATTTTAACATACATTTTAAACTTTTATTTAAAACTTAACATTTTATATTTGTAAATTGAGTTATTTCGATGTTGTATGTAATATAGCCTTTAAGAACCTCCCTGAAGATGGTCAAAATAGGTGTCTGAAACATGTAGGCACCTATGCTGTTTATAATACAATAAATTTACATTCTGTAAATGCAATAAATTTACATTCTGTATATGCACTTGTTGGCACTAACTTCGCCGACCGGCGGCGGCCGCTCTGTCGGTATAGTTCGCGTGCGGACTAAGGCCACGGAGTTTGTTTTGTTTATATGCACTTGTTGGTCGTATTTCTCATAATGTAGTGGACTTGTTTCTTTTATGGCTTTTAACATATTTTAAAACTTTGTATTTGCAGCTTTTAAATATTATGTGAGGGTTAAATTCAGTGCAGCTTTCACCCACAAATGTCATGGAAGGCAGTGAGACACAACATGTGCAATATTTCAGCAGGGCACCCTGTGCCTAAAGGCCACACATGTGGACATAGGTGCAAGTCTTGACCTGAGCAATAGGTTGTGCTTATATGGCAGCTTCATGATGTGGTCCATTTTACTGCTTGGGAAAAATTCTGTAGTCCCATAGGTTAGAAGGCTAGGTTGGTCTCAGACAGTCTGGACATGGTGGCAATGCGAAGAATCTCTACTGCTACCAAGAATGAAATCTTAGTTTCCAATTTGATAGCCAGTAACTGTGCTGACTGGCCTATCTCAGTAGTATTAAACACTTTGAATGCACACTCCTAATTTGTTTCTGTTATTTTTTGTTTCAGCGTGGACCTAATAAGGTTCCTGTATATGCTATGGCTGTAGTGGCAATAGTGACACTAACATTTATTCTTTTGGGCCAAATAAACACCCTTGCTCCAGTTGTGACCATGCCATTTCTGCTTACATATGCTGCTATAGATTATTCATACTTTGCATTGGCACAAACATTTGATATTCAACTGAGAAGAGAGGAACGATTTAGAGCACAGGATTTCCAGAGCCCAACATTCAACACAAATCCTCATGAAGGTTATGGAGCTGTGGGATATAGGCACTCTGAGGCAGTGGACAAATTTGGCAGTGACCTTGACAAGCTTTTTCCTGAGAGAACTCATCATAAGGAACAAAGTGTAAGTTTGTTTATTGGCGTGGTATAAAACTCCTGCAGAAATTGAATTTTATTCCATGTTTCAGTGAATCTACTTTGATATTATTTGAAGGGTTCATGGAACATATTTGTGTGATCATCAAGTGCCCACTGATGAACAGTGAATTTTTTCGTCTTCTAGCATTATTTTTACACTGATGAATGGACAAAAAGCCCCTGGACTCTTCTGTTATTTCACAATTTTTACATTTGACGTCTTTTCATCTCTTTCATATCATCTTGATTTTTTCCTTTGCCTGGCTGAACTGTCTTGTTCTGGTTCTTCTCGTAGGGTACCCATCTTTGGATGTTAATTCTAATGCTGTTCTTGGTGTCCATGTTCTGTCCATCTTTTTTACATGTAAAAAATGTTATACCAGTTTGTCTTCTAAATCTTTTAAGAAATTCTGAATTCCAGCATAAATTGTATAACGTTGAACTATGTGTGGTACGAATGTGTAAGATATGCAGTAAATGATTTGTGGTAAGAATTTGTAACTCATAATGATAACTAACTCCTTGGTGCAGTGTTTTCTGAACACATGATATCAGTTAACTCTTTGAGATATTTCTTGTTGTCCCTAGTTTCAGCATCACCATTGAAGTACTTACCATGACTTTTTTTTTTTCTCCAGGTGATTCCATGTACACAGAATCAGAAATTGGCAATTAGCAGTTTGATGATATATTTTTATGTACAATTTTTACCACCATAAACTTGCAATGCCTTATATTGGTATGACACAATTATCTCATATTGCTTCAGCATTTTGTAGTTTGTGGCTGGTGACACAAAATGCATAGGAAACAATATATTGTATATGCTAGTAATCCACACTACTTTGTAAACTGTATAATGTAGGTCTTAAATGTGAATTATTACTCTACAGTTAATCGAGTATTTGATGATGTCTGTTTTGCTTTACTGCTGTGGCCATTTGGCTTGACTTCCAAAGATGTCTGGTTTGGGTTTCAATCAGGACATGATTATACTCAGTTCCCCAACCTTAATGCCAGGTTACTATCATATGATTCATATCTGCAACTTCTTTCCACAAATTTCTCCATTTCATCCTTTACTCTCATCCTCTTGTTTGGTGTTGTGTGGTCTTGAAATAGTGACCGTTTTGTTACAAAACAAAATGATGCGAAAGATCTCACATTACATGAAGATTTAATGGTTTGGGGATAAGATCCTGAACAGGTTGAAACCTTTACCTTTGGCAACTATAGAATTTCAGGTGGGTGAAAAATACTGGGTTCCTTCTGTAGTTTGAAACTGATACTAAGCTGCAGTTTGTCTATGCCAACAGCTGTTCTCAAGGTCATCTAGTCAGTGGGGTAGCAGGATGTGCTGTGTGGGTGTTTCCACCTTGGAAATAGATTGTATATCCTTGTGTAGGTGGGTAGAGGCCAGAATTCAACAAGTTATAGCAGGCCACGTGAACACATTGCAGCTGGGTAGGCAGGCCAGCAGTAATTTATGCTAAGCTGCACCCCAAGATCATCAAACTTCTCACCTGCACTACAGGGGAGGCAAGTTAGGCATAAATCATGTCTGAGAGACAGGAATAGTGTGTTCAGGAACAGTGTAGTATACATGTGTATGGTTACCATGCCATCATGGCTACATACACTCTGCCTGCTTGTGGCATGGACATGATAATTTTTCTGAGGGCACTTTGTAACAGCAACACACACACATTCCAGTGTAACAGTCACCTGGCTTACACATGTGGTTTAATCTTCATGGTGCATGGTTTAGGCTGTTGCATTTGGTCTGACTAATGATCGGTTTTGGTCTTTTCACCACATTTTGGATCTTCCTATTCATATATTTTGTCTTCTTTCAGATTATAGTGTAGAAGTACATATAGTACACAGTCCAAATATGTTCTTAATATGTGATGGCACCAGTCTGATTACATTCCTAATAGTAAGCTTTTGTCTGGAGTCTTCATTGAATATTTGATCATTCTAATGATCATAATAATTTTATTTATGGGATCTGTTTGTTATGTCAGTAATGTCAAGTTTCAAATCTCTGCAGCAAAATAGGAAGATCCATCACTTTATAAAACCTATGACTGTCCATCCATACATTTTGTAATATAGTTTGTATAATTGTGCGTAATATCAGTTTGAAATTTTGTAACTGATTTCCTGTATTGTTTGTTTTGGGTAAATTATGAATCTGAAGCCTCTTAAAGGATTTACTGGCTTAGTATATGTGTATGACAAACAAAAATAAGTAAAATGCTATTTGTTGTGACATTTATAAATGCAGGCAAGCACATTATAATCGTGTTCTGAAATTATGTGCCCTTTATTGAGCATTTACTTTTCTTCTTTAACAATTTGCTGTCTCTTTTGTCTTGTTAGGGAACACACAGCTCTGGAACATCTAGCCTTGTATCATCGCCAGATGAACATTCAAGTATACGGAGTGGGGAAGAAGATGGTGTGAAGAGTCAGCAATCAAGAGACACACACATACACTCTAAGCCAAATAACTGGTACTCTGGGTTGTGCAACCGTTGGTTTTCTCTTGTTGGGGTAAGAAGAAAATTACAGTCCAGTTCCATGTATGTGTTATGTGTATATGAAAACCTGGTAATATTATCAGTGGTGAATCCTGTTCCAGAGATCAGGTCTAGTAGAGTGGTTCACAGAGGCATTGTGTACCCTTTGGCTAGACCTGACTTGTGGATCACATTTTGCCACTTAATGTTATGAATCTCACTGAATTCCACACTCTAGTGAGTATCTTTATATTTTTAAGGTCCTGGTTTCTAATCTCACCCCAGAGGTCAGCTGTCACTACTGATCCTTGTTATGTATTTTCTTACTTTTGAGAGATATACCAAAACAGTTATTCTACTTAGGCAATGGCTGCTTTCCTTTCTGTTCTTGCATAATCATTATTAAGTAATCACTGTGTCATTTGACACCACATGTTCTGAGCTATAGACATAATTATTAAATAAACTATAAATATGTAAATAACTTAATGTAAGTTATGCTTTGATTATTAGACTGTAAGTTGCATCAGTGTCATGGAAATTCCCACCTTCCAATGATGGATATTAAGAAAGTTTTTTTATTAATTATCAAAATAAAAATATTAATTTTAGTTGTGAGAAGATGAGTCAGAGTAGCGTAGTCTGTATAGTGACTAGGCTATGAGCTGGATGGTTCTGGGTTTGAATCCCGATAAGTACAAGAGATTTTTTCCCATCTCCAAAATGTCCAGACTGGCTCTCGGGCCCAACCAGCTTCCTATTCAGTGGGGTACCAGGGTTCTTTCCAGTGGTAAAGTGGCCAGGGTGTGAAATTAATCACTCATCTCCATCTGGTGCAGAGGTTACGAATGAGTGGTGCTATATCTCTCCCCCAATCTATGTCTTCATGGCATGGGCAAAGAAGACCTTTTTAGGGTTGTGTGGTCCTCTTCTGTTGCCTCACATTGGCTGAGAAGTGCTCTATTTTCTGGCAGTTCTTATTCTGTTCCACTATACTTGGGAAAAGTAAGGTTCCCTCTGATTAATTAAGCACCACAGCAAGAATGATGTACTGGGGCATGGAAGTAGGGCTGTAATCTTAACATTTTGCATTTGATGGAGGTATGTGAGCTGCATTGCATGCCCCATTCATGCATTTGGCATTATTTTCAGGTTGTATGAATGGATGGGCTCTAAGTGTCAGGATGTTTGCAGAAGTAGTTTGTTTAACCAACAAAATGTTTGGGGACAAGTTGATTTTCATCATAGATGTGTGTCTTCTCTTATACTGGATTTAGTTAGGAAACAAGGATGGTAAAGCTACCATTTAAATTTTCTTTGGGAAACTGCAGATTTGACACTAAACTGAGGAAAATCTGAAATGGAGAAAATTTACCCCAGGTTAATGACTTGGGATAATTAAAATTGAAACCACAAATTAATGAACATTAAATAGCGGTTCCACTGTACCGGTATTTCAAAACTGTTCTCCTTGCCTGCTTGTAACATATTCATGTTTCTTGAAGATTTTCATAACAGTGTAATGCAATTACTAGAAGATGTTTGCAACATGATAACCGTCATGTTTTCTGTCATTTCAGAGTTGATGGAATGTGTCAAAACATTTAATGTGACCACACATGGTATACATATTAGTGATAGGGTTCTCCTCTTTATGGGATCATTCCAAGCATTTACCTGTAATACCTTATATACATAGGAAACAATTTATATTCTGCAAGACCACTTTTCATTAAATTTTTGTTTTAAAATTTGCTTTCACATTAAACAGTTAATTGTATATTACTAGTTATTTTAGATTGGTTCTCAGGACCAATGGATGGGAAGTTGTAGTTGGTGTGGAGACTGAACTACAGGCTGGACGATCTGGAGTTCAAACCCTGACAGAGGCAAGATATTTTTCTCTTATCCAAAACATCCAGACTGGCTCTACTGTTCACCCAGCCTCCTTTTGAATGGGTATTCATAGTTTCATTCCTAGGCATAAAGTGGCCAGGGCATGAAGTTGACCAGTCATCTCCATCTAGTGCCAAGTTTCAGAATGAGTGGGTTTGTACCTTTACTTTCCCTGCATGTTTTCATAGAGTGCAATTTTACCTTTACCTTTTTCTTGGGTTCAGAGGAATTTTCCAGTAAGGAGAGTTTAGGCATGTTTCATTGTATACTAATATGGGGGATATAACTGTTTTTGATATCCCTCATGCCCATGGTTTCTCACCAAGTCTGTTGAGAGTAAACGTGGAATTAATGTGTTCTGTGTTTAGGCCATTGTGAAGCTGCTCATCATGTTCTTGGTTCACTGGGTGTATGCCCTAGCTAATATTGCAGTGATATTTGTGGTGTGGTTTTACGTTGGACATGCAAATCCTGCTGTGAAGCCTGGTATAGCCTCAGAATTCCGGTTTTTCACTTGGCTGAAAAATGGTTTTCTCCGTCTAATGGGGTAAGTACGTAAATGGATGCATCAGAGTCAAGCCGTCTCATGATTTTGTTGTAATATTAGGATATATTGTTCCATTTTCACACAATTTTATCTGAGTCTCACATTCTCAGGTGCATATCAGAACAGGGATATTTGAAATGCTTGAATGCAAATTAGAATAAGAAGATACGATTTTAGGTACCATCATCTCGTTGTGTTTATCAATTCAGTATCAATTATGGGGTTCAAATAACAGAACACTTTGTGTATTATATATTACATTTTGCTACAATGTGTTTTGGCCACCTTATACAGCCACCATCAGGTAGTCTTACACATAAAAGGGTAGTGTGTTTTAAAGGAAGAGACCTCCCCTTAAGAAACAATGAATATACTATTTTAGTCACTTGGATATCATTCCAGGTAGTGAATAATAATAATTGTGAAATAACAGTTAAAATTAATTAGTATCAGAATATGCTGCTGATGTCCTGAGTTTTGCTCGTAAGTGTTGCATGTTGTTCTAATAGCGTATGCTGTTTACATTCACAACAACAGGTGAAGTTGCGCTTTATCCAGGCTACCACATCTGACTTATATGAGACAGGAAATGCACTGTGATGGTACAGTATTTCTTTTTCAGCACAGTCATTGAGAATATAGATTTTTCTCTTTCTTAATATGGTCTCAGATCTACCTTTCATTTTTTGGCTAATTTCTATCACTTGTTACTGATTACAGTACCATAAAATATAGAAAATTGCTGGAGTACTACTAAATATTGCTGGCTTGGAAATAAGCCAGCTGCAGAATCACTAAGGTTGACAGTTGGTGCTAAATGTGAAAGAGTGGGTGATTGTAAGTTTGTGAAAGTGAAATGATTAGGAAAGATGCAGTTAGGGTCAGTCATGGCATTCAACCAAGTTGATTCATTGATGCGCCAGCATGGATTTAAACCTCCCAGGTGCAAGCCAGATATCTCACTGCTTAATCCTTCCTTCTGTGTTGGAAATATAACCGGTATTAAAAATTAGCAATCATGCAGTTTCAAGTCAGGTCAGTGAAAGAATGTACACAGATTCTCCCCCCATCCATCTGCCTAGCAGCTATTTCCACTCCGTGTCCCTTCTATCACAGCTGCCAAGTTCCATGCTATTTTGGTATGGTTTTGTATAACTTTCTGCTGACAGATTGCATTATTTAATTTTGTTAAAGTAAATTAATTGTAGTATTTATATTTCACATATTTTATTACAGTCAATGACAGTGAGGCTGGTTTTGTTTAAGGGAGGGGGTGTAGGGTAGGGGAGCTGGAAGCATGCTTGAACACCCCACCCCTTTCACTACCCATATTTTATTATTTTCCTGGCCCAAGTGTTTGTCCATAAATCCTGACACAATCTTGACATGGGTGAACATCTGCATCTGTTTCCCAGTTCGTAAAAACCATTAGCAATGTTTAAAAGAAACTGCGATTTTGAAGTATATAGTTTAATTCACAACATGCATGCACACACACACACAAATTTTGAAGCTCTACGTACTCTGGTATGGAGTTTTTTTTTTTTTTTATTTTGTCTTCTGTCAATACATGATGGTGTTTTTTCTAATTTTTCTGCATTCCAACCTATTTTCCCTCTTTTTTTTTTTTAAAATTTTTTTTACAATCATTTTTTCATTTTACAGTGTAATTATTTTTTTATA
>Ga0136643_10001339_pt1 | contig 29725 bp, 15 predicted proteins | sample TergutLab28metaG_FD_96883 | JGI IMG/M metagenome (GOLD analysis project Ga0136643, IMG submission 96883) | Labiotermes labralis P1 segment gut microbial communities from Petit-Saut dam, French Guiana - Lab288 P1 (version 3) (version 3) | ecosystem: Host-associated > Arthropoda: Insects >... | reverse complement strand
CTCCCTCCTCACGACACAGATTATGCCACAATGATGCATGGACCAGGCTGGCAGTTTCCACAACGTCAGAATAAAATTTGTGGTACTACTAACAACATATCCATAAAAAATTTAAGCCAGAACCCTCTTAGGTTCCCTCGCAAGGCAAACAGGTTTCGGAAGGAAGGGAACTCTGGACTCCCGAGGGGGAAGATGTCAAGTTCGGTTATGGGCGACGGCGTTCTGAATGAGCGGGCGGGACAGTTCCACGATTGTGCAATGTCGTGAGAGGCGCTGACTCAGTCCAGCGACCTCAGTCTTGAGAACCGTACCAAAAGAATGTGTTTCACTGACAGACAACGCCGTCAGTTTTACTTACACGTGCACAATAGGTCGGTGCCGAACAGATGAATCAGAATAGCAAACTCATGCCAAAGGCAATGGCCATGATACAGAGGTCGGCGCAGAACAGAAGTAACGTCGAATTTGGCACTTTTCACTTCGCATTCAGAAGGACAAGGGTTCGTACCTTAGCCCTCTTGCCGGATATCCTGACTTACGGTTTGTGTGGCTGTCCTCTGTCCTCCAGGGTCGGGGGTAATACTTAAAATTAGGCCATGGCCGTCTCCTCACACGTACTTTCCAAGGCATTATTCCCTAACCGTCATTCGACGATATACAAATTTCGGCGCCAAAACAAATACAAAACTCAAAATAAATGCGTTAACATTTGTTCTGCAGTTACCCGTGTTAACATTTCAAATCACGAAGTTCATCTAAATAATATTCAGAGATTCTTCCGTCCCCACCCCGCAGAAAGCACACGCATTTCCATTGTACAGACCATTTGTTACTAGGTCAGTACTGTTTATTCTCAGAACCGTGCGATACCCACGAATACATTCTGCGGGCAATATTCAGTGTTCCATAACCCTAAAGCCAGCGGCATGTGTTCATATGCCCTACGTTTGTAAGGATAGCGTAATAACCAAGTTAATCTTTACTCCCTGCATCATCGTACATTACAGCCACACACTGTGTCAAAACGTGAAGGAAATACACTCCTACTTACAAAAATAAAATGAAAGTTTCTCAATTACTTCTAACGATATGCCAGCTTCGTTCATATGATGCTGGAAGAGTTGCACTTCCGCACAACGATGATACGTTCCTGAGAAATGAAATACGTACACTAACAGTCACATTTAACTGAGCAGTTTCAGCTACTGCGCATGGTTCTGTTCCCATCTAACACAGTTACGCCCTAGAACAGTGGATGCAAACTGTCGGCCACGGGCCCCCGGAAGCCCACGGCCGTTATTCTAAGAGGCATAAAATGTACCTTATCCAAACTGACTAATAGGCCTCACATATATGCGACTGTTTTTAAAATTACCATATAGCTTCTTTTGATGACTAAGATTCATTTACAGCGGTGAGTGTGCTGATAGTACAGTTTAACGTTATGCATTTTCTCATTTTCCGAGGTGAAACTACTAGCATGTGGAGATCGGAGGAATTATCTGGAGTCAAGACGGAGTTATCACGATCCAAAAGTTAGGAACTACCGCCCTAGAACATAATACAGCACTATAAAGATAACTAGCACAACAATGGTAATGCCTGTACTGAAATGGGGGTCAATTCCATATTTGCACAACTTAACCTTATCTTGGCATCTGAAATGGGGGTCAATTCCATATTTGCACAACTTAACCTTATCTGGCATTAACTCATTCATATAACCAAATGGAAATATCTCAAACGTGCCTTAATTAGACCTCAACGAGTTGAACATTACGGTCCCTAGTTCCGCAAGTTCTTAGTACACGGGAGAGGTGTCTGAAACGCGATAAAAGTCAATTCTCGAAGACAGAATATCAACAGACGCCAACACGTGCACTTACCCTCTAGGTTACGAAGTGCATTACATTATAAAATGTTGTCGCGCTCAGAAAACAAGCTACACGTCTGTAGATTCAACGCCTGACACGAGAGTTGGGACTTTTTACTACAACGTCCGAAACTTGGGCCCATAAACGGCATGACTTACGGAAGTATCTCCGTGCTAAAGTAAAAAAAGCGAAGAGCAACAGTAGTGTGGCGGGTACCTCTAAACGTGTAGGCGGTTCCGACCTACCACAAGAACATGGCTATGTAACTACGTGCACACACCAGCCACTGCACGTGGAACATAACTGCGTGGCACTACGCCACTTTCGATGTTCCAGTATGGACGAGACTGCGTACATCAGGGCGAACGGACCGAGTGCTGTGATCCAAGAAATGTTCGCTACTTACGGTGGAAAAATGTCGTATTTACAGGCAGCAAGACACAGCAAAACTTCTGAAACTGCAAAACGCGCGCAGAAACACATTCACACCTGCTCCGATAACGTCGCGTAACAGCTTTGATAGTCGTGTGAAACCTACAGCTCTGAGGATCGGTCGCGCCTCTAACGGATAACAAGGGAGTATTACAGCAGCAACGCACACACCTGCGCATGAGCTGTTTTATTACGCAGTTGCATTACTGCATAATGTGTAGGTCTGGACCCGGCTGAAAACAAAAGCCAGTGACGCGGTCACAGCTCAGAAGTTTACTTCTTCGGAAGCGCTGCTCGGCCGCCAGGTTTCGGCAGCTTGACAGTAACAGTCCTGTATTTTCAGAGTCCAGTCTTCTGGAGTACGACATGGTCTAGACTGCCATGTAATTATCAGCGCCTCCACCTCCAGAGTACTTCTTGCCCTAAAGATGGATACGTTTTTAAACATATTCCAGTCTACACGGCGCCATATCGCAGAACACGGAATCTCAACATCACCGTGAACACCTCATATCTTGCGTAGTCCTGTGCTGGAAAATTCTATAACATATAACAGACGAACTGATCTACACAAAACCAAGTGACATACTGTCTTCACTTCGTTGTGCACCGTTCGACAAAGTGGATCCGTCCCACCCGAAATAATGTCGTTTTGAAACGCAACGCAAGACTACTGGCTCGAGGTTCACAAACAGCTATTTTGCCGCGCGTTTGACGGTGACCCAATCATGAAGACGACCATTTGGTTCTGTTCAGTGCCAAGGTTACGAGCGAATGCTTTAGCTTCCTCGTCGTCTTCATGGCGTGCCTCTTAGACGTTGATAAACTTGTTCCTTTTACTAAGAGATATAAACAAACTTGCACGTCAGCCTAAGTTAAGTACGGTTATTTATTTTCGGTTTTATTTGTTCAGCGAAGGGATAAACTTTCGATTGCAGATGTTTGTTGGTGACTGTGAAAAGTATTTCTGCTACATCTTTCATCGGAAACTCTAAACGAGGTTTTATTTGCGTACAGCAAACAACGAAACATCAACGTAATTCAAAGCGTTCCGTCTCCGAGCAAGTAATAACTAAAACGTAAGGCAACTGAAATAATGTAGAATGCCAACTTGATGCAACAAGGTTATTTTATTGATATATTCTTAGCTCGACATGTTTCGGGTACATACGCCCATCATCAGGAGCATTAGATGTTGAGTTGCGGCATATGGTTTTCTGCAACGAGTTTTTGGATGGGTGGTGGTCTTGAGAGCCGCTGCGTAGGTCGTGTGTACGGTGCCGATGGTGCCGTGCACGGCACCATCGGCACCGTACACACGCTCTGGCTAGAGCATACCACCGCATTCAATATAGAAATTAAATATTACGCAATAAAGCCCGGATGTAGAGATCTCTGCACCACGTGCGCCCACAATATATATAGTAGGACCTTCAGTTATCTAGAAAACAACCTGGTTATGACCAGTAAAGGCCGAAACATGTAGTTGCCTAGTATAGTCATTAAAACATCTTAAATGACATAGTTGTGTTTGACTACATACCCTTTCCAAATGCGCTCGACCGTCTTTATGTTTCAGTGACCACATTCGACTGGCACGTTTGAATTAGATGTATCCATGTTTATAGCTTTCCTTCGATACAAACTGAAAATGCTGTGTGTATTTTCTTAGCTTAATTCCAACGGGAACTGTGACGTTAAAACGGCCGTTTACAATATGCCCTCCCCAATAAATTAATTACATTACGTGTAATTTATTTATTCACCAGGCGTGGCCAAACAAAGAAACAACGCGGGCAGCTCCTAACCGTAATCATGGATCAACAAAATAAATAATGTAAGTTATTACCGCTAAAATTCCCCAGTCGAGCGCCGCACCACGCCCCGTTACCTCGAAGTAGTGCCAAGTAATATTTTCTTCTATACATGCGTTTATAAAATCACTCGACCATGCTTAATTTTAACAAAACAGACAATGTACATACAGCGCAACAATGAGGCGCGTTCGTGCAACCATTGTTGCAGCGAAAACGCAATAAGTATTACATATTCTGGGTGTGTGTTTGTAGTATTAGGTATCCAGCATGCAAAGCGCATTCGCCGTATTGTCACCCGTGGCCTGCCCGGATCTACTACATTTTTCCACATTATCTCACAAATGGCATGATTTTATAAAAAAAAAAGTTACTGAACATAAAAAGTAAATTCTGATTTTCTCTACAACCTTGTCTGAAACATCTCATTCTAAGAAAAACTGAGTGAGATATGATCAATAATGTACATTGGTCTTCATGCAATGTACCCATCATTCTTGTAAGATTTTAATAAAACTTGAATCTTTCCAAACAGACTTTCGAAAAGTACTCAAATATACAATTTCATGAATATCTCTCCAGTGGGAGCCGAGTTGTTCAATGCGGAGGGACGAACAGATGGACAAAAAGACGGGCAGACAGGCAGGTAGGTAGGTAGGTAGGTAGGCTGGCAAACAGACAGACAGACGAAAGGACAGACATGTCAAATCTAATAGTCACTTTTTGGAATTTTGCGAACGCGCTTAAAAATTGGCAAGAAGTAAACGTCAGATTTCTTGTGACAGTGAAGATAACTGTCGTCCAGACATTCAATTTGTGACACGCGACGGACAAGACGCCATATCAAATGCTCACGTGTATGAAGGGCACAAATGGTTTTCGGAAGGGGCGGTTAGTCGCCAGCCGCTCACCGAGTAGCACGGTTTCAATCGCAGGCCCGTATATGTGGGATGTGTGATGGACAATGTAGCACTGGAACAGGTTTCTCTCCGAGCACTTCGTTTTTTCCATGTCGGTATCATTCTCAGCGGCCCTCCATGCTCATTCATTCACTACCACCCACACTTCACAGCGCGTTCCGCGACATAACGGCTAAATTTCAGGTTCACGTTCCATAGGCCATTTGGAGCAAGAAGTCTAAAATATTTCAAATGAAAACCGACTAATGCATGCACTTAATATTAACGCCATTTTATTAACAATGTGTCACTCCGACATGTTTCAGCCCTCAAAGGGCCACCTTCAGGCCGGAACGACAGATACAATTCAACAACAAGATCAACAAAATGGGTTACCAGATGTAAAATTCTGCAAGTCAAATAAAACATAAAGGCTAAAACATGTTGGAGTGACACGGTTTTAATAGAGTGGCGTTAATAAAAAAAATTTGGGCGTTAGTCTGTTTTTATGTGAAATAGTGCCGTCAGTGCTTTGACATGAACAAGATGAAGTCTACACTAGTTCGCTGCGACACCTCGATCGGTGACGCACTAGCTTATTGTAGCAGCGAATGAAAACTTCCTTTTCAACTCAAAATTGTCTTCAACATTTTGACGTTCGTAAGACCGTACATCATTAGAACAACGATGTAAGCAACCTACAAGATGCAACAATTTTCGTTTATCGATCTTTTTATTGATCTATTTGAATCTGCTCTACATATTTCGGGCGACAAATTCGCCCATCTTCAGAAGCATTTGTGACTGTACGGACGACAAATTCGCCCATCTTCAGGAGCATTTGTGCTCCTGAAGATGGGCGAATTTGTCGCCCGAAATATGTAGAGCAGATTCAAATAGATCAATAAAAAGATCGATAAACGAAAACTGTTGCATCTTGTTGATTGCTTACATCGTTATCTTTAACACTTGAAATGTTTACAACAACACTGAAGCTTCAAGGTTATTACAACACATGCTCGAAATGCCCACCATCACTCTGCATGATGCCAGTTGTTGTGCTACTGAATGTTGCCAAGGCATGCTTCCCATTTCGTTTATGACACAAACGACGGCTTTCATTTATGGTCTCTATTATTAAATGATGCCTTCCTTAAGGTTTACCACCGTAAAGCATTCTCTACTCCGTGCAATTCCAAAGAAAGAAGGAAGTCGGGTCACCGAGAGGGCCAAGCCACCGGTCAGTTTCTTCCAAACCGTCTTAATTCATAATTTTCGTTTAAGAATTCCTTTACTTCTCTGCCGAAATGTAGAGGTGCCCCGTCATGCTGTAGCCACATTTTCCCTAGTGTTACACAAGGCAAGTCTAAATACAAAGGTATTTTACTGTCCAGAACATTTTTGTAATACGGACTGTTAAACGTGCCACGTGAACATACAGTCCAATCAGGTTACTGTCCAATACTCCACAACACACGTTAACTGGAAGTCGCTGTTAAAAATGACACTGTGATATCTGGTGTGAATTTTGTGCCAAATAGCGTGGATTCTTCGTGCTCGTAATACATCCCGGGTAGCTTGAGCCTCACCCGTGAACAGAATGTCAGGCAGAATTTGTGGTCGTGGCTGCAGCCATTCACAAAATCGTACACGATTGGCGCGATCTACCGGTAAAAGGGGTTTTAATCTTTAAGTGTGATGTCGATAGAAACCATCACGATGCAAAATTCACCACACCCGTGTCTGTGCTACACCAGTCGTTCTGGAAATAATAATAATAATATTTACTTACTGCAATTGGGTTGTTACCCGGTGGCAGTGGTTATTTTACATTTACACTAAACATGAAACTGGTTACTGCTAGATTTAAGTCTGGAGGGCTACCTGAGAAGCATGTAGTAGCAACTTGGAATCTTGGGAACCATCTCAGCATTTGCTTATAGACACAGGGAAACCAAAAAAAAAAACCTGTGTCGAGATGGCCGGTCGCAGGACCTTCCGAGTACTGACTTCTAGCCAGACGTCCGGCATCTAAAGTACAAATGCTGTATATACTGGGCTTCGTTGTACTAATGACATAACATCACCTTCTCCTTGCCGCTGTCTTGCATTCCATCTAGGGAAGGTACCAATTTCGCTCACAATTCTTTGTGCGGTTTCAAATGTTCTGCGATGTGGAATTACGCGATGTTGATAACGCTGCTAGTATGCCACAACAGTAGCAGAACCCGTATACGAAATGCATGTCGGCATGGGTATTCTTTATTCGTAAAAGTGTTTGTCATCTTGACCATTCCACCGCTCCCGAAGTTCGGCCATTACGTCGCGGAACATACTGTAGTGTCTCAGAAAAGGACAGCGTCGTTAAATAACACACTTCCAATCAAACGAGTTTTAATCAATGTTTGTTCAATTTTTTAAAAACGAAAACAGCATATTTTTTTTAGTTAAGTATTTTACACAAGTAACGTTACTTCAAATACCTCGCGGACCGGAGAAAAACTGTCTGCAGACTGGCAGTGGTTTGTGGCCAACATTTCGGAAAACACGGACATGTTACATACATGAGCGCACACCATTTATTATACCAATTAAATGCACATTCTTAATTGGCACATACATTAAACGAACTTCTCCAACACTCGGTACGTATGTACAATCTTCAGTGGGGAAAACAATGCCAGTTATTAAAAACCAAATGTTACTGAGAAGTAGTTATTTATACGTTGTTGGTCTGTAGCAGCTTCGTAGTTGATGCTGATTACATGTAAAATGTACAACTGTACATGTTTTAAAACCTACAGTTACACTATGGATAAAAACATTTATCGTTAATGTTTATTATTATAATACCACCATATGCACAAATAAGTACTGTAAAATTAACATTAAACTTACTCCTAAAAGACATGTTTAGGTGTTAATACACCATCTTAGGCTGTTTACAAGTTATGACAGCTAAAGTTATGAGTTATTAACATTACAAAATGCTAAATAGTAGTGTGTTATGACAAAATCTTGGTAAATGTGGCCGCGTATGTAATTCTGCGATGAATAATATAAAATATAATCAAATGTAATAAAAATAAAACATTGTACGGAAAATGATGAATTATAAGATTTGATGAACTTACCATGGTTAGGTGTGTGTGTGGTGCGCTGGTCAGGAGTAAACAGGAACCGAAAGTGAGTATCTATTTACGTAATGCAACGTCTTGTGCCAACTCATACAGAGGGTTGGGGTCTTTGAACTTCCGTTCTTCGAATAATAAATTTTGTTTTTGGAGGACGTGTATAAAGAATCATTCCCAAATATTCATTTCAACTACTTTATTACAAGGTTTAAATAGTTCTATGGTTTGCTCTGTTTCCATTAATTAATCAATATGCAGGGTATGAACATAAAAATAACATTTATCGCCATGAAAACGTAACGATGACATGTTTTCAACAATACTGCAACTATAAGTTTTAAAATATGTACAGATGTATCTTCTACGTGTAATCAGCGTCAGCGACTAAGATGCTGCAAGCCAAGCAACCTACAAATAACGGCTTCGCAGAAGCATTTGATTTTTAATATGTGGCATTGCGTTCCTCCTGAAGATGGTACACACGTACCGCAACAGACTGGTGTAGCTCATTTAATGTTCATACTAATTAAGAATGTGCATTTAGGTGGTATAATAAATGGTTTACGCTTTTATGTATAAATATGCACGGAACGAACGGACAACTTCAAAACACTTGTAACATACATTCCGCTCTATTACCAGCCACCTGTTACCCTTTCAATGTCTTGCGGGATGTACCGGGGTGCTGATAAGTCCTTAGCCCGACCAGGAAGGAAAGAAGCTCGGAAGCATGTCAGGGACGCGCGCCATTTCAACAACATCGAGACGCGAGCTGTCATCAAGTTTTTTTTTTTCTGCAAGGCAAGGCACCGAAGGAAATTCACGCCATTCTGACAGAAACATTAGCTTGTTTCCTTCCTGGTCGGGCTAAGGACTTATCAGTACTCCTGTACAAGTACCGCTTCTGCATTAGACTTAATCACTGAAAAGTACACACGTAGATCGAAAATCTGTTCACTGCCACATGGAAATAAACTGCATTGTACCGCTGACAGTTGGTGAGTTGCCTCTGTCCTCTTTCGTCGGAGAAAGAATGCAGATGAATGGGGGACATTCTGTGTGTGGGAGGGGTTGGGACGGCATATAGGGTATTAGACTAGGACAGTCATACAAGGAATTGAATGGCCTGCCGATATCGCATTGTAGCGAATGGCGTGTTTCTCTGTTTCCTGTACCGCAGTAATAATAATAAAAATAATAATAATGACACTCGTCTGAGCGATAATGAAACGTTGTACTGGACATTCAGAAATGAGCTTCAATTGAAAGAGAAACGCGATAACTGTGTAGTTATGAAGCAAAGTTACTACTAACCTTGAAATTGTGAACGAGGTTTCTGAATCTAAGAGTGAAGTTCGTGCCACCGCAGGATCACGCAGACATATGGGGCAAAGGAAGTATTTAAATTTCCGCCCATTCTTAGTCCCGGCACTACGTACAGGTCAGCTGCCAGTGTCACGGCCCGGCCGCTTTACTCACAGATTAAAAAGCCACGGTACCCGCTGTGTGGAACCCTCAGTCGGTCTGGGCATTTTGAAAAACAGCAAATCCCTTGTCCCGCCCATCCCGTAACCTAATCAATGCACTGCACTGCAATCTTTGTTAGCAGTTAACGTGAACTGCAGGTGGAATTGTAACCAGCTAGCCTTACACTACAATGTACCCTCACGCTGTTATAGAAATGCAAAACACCAAACACTATTTCGTTCGGCATGCGATGACATTTGGAGCCAAGTGACAAGCATCATTCGATGAAAATAAGGATGAGGTGATTTCCGACTCTCCCGTTCCGGGAAACAGCGTCTAGAGGCAGCCATGTCCAACACAGGAATAAGAAAACGTAAATGGAACAACACGAACAAGGGAATAGGGTGAGGATGAGCAGAACGTAAATGAAAAGAATACGAGGGAAAATAAGAAATGGAAAAATATCAGGAAAGGAAGTGTAAAGGTAGACATACAAACCCAAATTTACGGATCATCACACCGCTGTGTTCATAAATCTGTTATCAAGTATGAACTATGTACATATACACACATACATACACACACACACACACACATATATATATATATAGATAACTTTTGGTGGTTACACTAAAAGTATACAGTCGCTTAAAATGTGAAAAAAAAAACTATTTGAATGGAATTCGTACGATCGTTACAGGGCTCAGAAGCACCTCCGTCCGCAAGGAACCAGGAAATTCCGTGTTGCCACGCCCCTTCTCCTATAACAAGCACGCATTCCAATATTATCCTCCACCTACGCCTAGGTCTCCCAACTTACCCTGTCCCTTGACGTTTACAACAACCAAAACCTTACAACTGTGCGTCCTGCAAATTCCATCTCGCGTGATTCAATCGATCTAAGAATATTATGAAACAATTTACGTATAATGTAACACTCAGCTGCTTTCATATAAACACTGCTGCCACGGAAAAGCAATAAGTATTACATCTTCTGAGTGTGTATCTCTAACCTTAGTGATCCGTATTTTATCGTAATCTGTGGCCTGTCCGGCTGTACCATGTATTTTTCCATACTCCTAAACGGCACAATTTTCTTTTCTCCACAACTTTTGCTTGAAACATTCCAAGAAAAATTCGGAGCGATACTATTACAAACGTACAGAGGTAAAGTACTGGCTATTCTTGTCAGATTTAATAAAATTTTAACTGTCTGGACATATTTTTGAAAATTACTCACACCAAATTGCATAAAAATGCATCCAGTTGGAACCGAATTGTTCCACACGGACGGACACACAGACATGACGAAGCTAACGGTCGATTTACGCAATTATGAGACCGCGCCTAAAATAAAATCAAAGGAAGGCGGAGACATGTATGTGGGCAGAGTGAGAGGTACGCAGCTACACAGGTGCTGCGTATTTCCTGCCTCCTGTCGTCCGCTGAACTTGAATTTGTGGTCCGGAAATCCTAAGCAAGAACTTCACAGATATTAAGATATTTCGAGAACCGCCGAAATACACAAACCCTTCCATGTTCCTGGATTACTCTAACACTTGACGGCAGTCCGCCACATACCCCATGTAGACGTCGTACGGGTGGCAATTTCCTTATTGTAACAGTCACTCTGAAGCGCTGTTGGGCGAGAAGAGCTCAAAGATGAAGCAGGAAGCTATTACATACGCTGACGCCTAACGAGTGAAGACGGCTACTCGACTTAGTGCGAGAGAAACACCACTACACTGCTCCATTATGGATCAGGCTGCGTTTTAGGAAGAACCAGGCAACGGGACTCTTCCCTTACGTTGCCATCTCCTTTAATTTTCGAGTTCCGATCCTTCCATGAACTATAATACGACAAAACCGACGACAATGACAAAAGGATGATGATGACAGTACAAAAACAATCAACATGGTAAATAACATTACATGTGCCATAAACCGTAATTACAGAATAGTTGCAACACTGCATACCCCAGAGAGATGGTTTGTTTCAGGCACTTAATTGTAAATATTCCGTATAAAGGCGATTAATAATAATGATAATAATAATAATAATAAGTAGGGGAGTGATCCTCACCCGCCTGAGCGGCACACGATGCGATTACATAGCCTCTCTATGCTCAAGATTATCCGGGCATGATCACACACAAGGCGGATCTAGAGGAGTACAAAAATCCCCTACATCGGTGCTTTTCACACTTTTTCGTCTGTGGAACCCTTTTCCACACTGAAATACATCAACGAATTCCACCCCTGTTTTTGAGTTGACAATATAGGCAAAGGGAAAACAGAAAAGAAGAATGCAGACTGTAGGCTCTTTCTCCTTATAGGCAAATCAAATTATAATAAAACTTCGCTTCGGTTCAATCAGTCATTCAAACAGTACAAATTATTCTACGTTAACTTCTCAGTGTGACGGATGAAACTGTTTTGATGAACACATCAATTTGAAATCTGGTATAACGGGCGAAAATTGCAACTTCAGACTTGCCTCAGTGTGCACCTTCTTTCTTTCTTTCTTTCTTCCTTTCTTTGTCATACTGTAATGCGAAAATCCATATTCACACAGGTAAGTGGTTAGAAAGGGTAGCAGTTGCCTAATGATCTGAAGTTATGCAACTGTTTCTTTCCGAAGTATTCCACCTCAATATGTAATATAACTGTTTTTAAATATTGCCTCATTCATATTTTATAATATTGGAGAAATAAATCGATACAAGTAACTAGAACACACAAAATGCCAAAGCTTTTATCCGCGTTTCGCGAACACCAAGTAACCAAGGAACCCACTTTGAAAAGAACTGTGCCCGTCCACGGTGCACACTATCTTGCTGAGGCGCATCAGTGGTAGAGGGTGAGCAATCAAAAATGGAGAACTACAGGAAATGATGACCCTTGGTTTCAAGTAGCCTTACTGTGGCAGGCGGGACAATATCGCAACGGACAGCATACCAGCCCTGCTACTCGTGGGACGAGGAGAATAAAGAAACAAAATTATAACCATGATGCAAGACGGCAATTAAGGCAATCCTCTACTGAGCAACAAGAGAGCGATAACCACACCGAGGAAACTCAGGACCAGCTCCAATACCATCTACCATTAGAATCACAAAAGACGCAGTCAACAAATGTAATTAACAGATCCGATTGAGCACGGAAGAAATAAAAAAGAATGGTGTTTCATGCATAAAAAGCACTAAGATTAACAAACAACTACGTGTATAACGCAGCCCATGAATTATGGAGAAAAAGAAAAACTGACTTGAGATCACACGTGGAAGCAAAACTGTTGTTGAACCTGAAAAGTCATATTCTAAAGAATAAGATACAAGGAAATTGACGAGATAAAGGAAAATGAAATAATGTGAAATGCCAACTTGATGCAACGAGGTAATTTTATTGATGTAATGATGTTGCATCAAGTTGGCATTTCACATTATTTAATGAGGAAGATGCGCGGTCAAACAACCCCCAAATAAAGGAAAATATTTGAAATAATATACAAGACAACACAAAGGTCAAATTAAGAAGTGAACGAAAAAAACAAACAACAGTACCGGCAACAACGAAGAACAGTTACAGAATAAAAATAATAAAGAAACGCGTTATCATTCAGATAGAAGTAAAATAAAGGAGCAGCTTGTGATAATGTTTGACAGTGTGGCCAGTACGCACGTCTGAAAGGACAAGGCTACCATTGACAGAAAGCAATAAGCTCATATGTCTCAAGAAAGACATAAATTACATAATCGAAGAAATTTTTGAAGATAATTAACATGAGATATGACAGAAAGAACTAACGAACCTGAAACAGCAAGGAAAAATGAAAGAACAAATAACCTGTAAAAGGGGAATACAAGACAAATAAGCAGCTGGAGGAGATAGCTGTCCATACATTCAGAATCAGGTTTGGCTGCTGAAAACATGAAACTAAACTTACAAGAGGGTAAAATCTTTCAGACATACAAAGTAACAAATGCCAGAGCATTATTTCAGCTGCAGGAAAAACTAAGGGAAAAATATAAGCAAAGGTTCAAAGAGTCAGAAGATGTAATAAGAGGAAAACTGTGCTCCAGAAGTAGAATGTTTAGGGAAAACAAGACACGACTTTACCGACATCTAGCGGCAAACTCTATAAGAAACAACGATCACTCGCAAACATAGGAAGCTGAGATTTTACATAGTCCGTTCCACGTATTATGATATATAAAACTCTTGTAACAACAACAAATGCATAATTCTATAATTTATGTATTCTTTCTATTAGTTAACTCTTACACGTTTCGGCTTTGTCGCCATCTTCACGGAGTTTGCACCAACATTTCATTACAACAAGCAGCAATAAACAGTTTACAATAAACATACGTTTGTTGTGATGCCAAAAGTAGAGGTCCCGTTAAAATTTTATATATCCGCCCGTCCAGACCGGCCCTGGGGCCCACCCAGCCTTCTCTACAATGGGTACCGGGTCTTTCCCGGGGGTAAAGTGCGGCCGGGGCGTGCTGCTGACCACTCACTAGTGCCGCGGTCAACGAAGAGTAGAGCAATACCTCTACCCTCCCTCTGGGCCACACCGGGCCTGTAACGAGAAAACTTTACTTTTATATAAATATAAATAAATAAATATATATATATATATATACACACACACACACACACAACAGTATTGTTAGTAAGTGATAACAATTTGTTTGTTGTAATTATTAAACTACTCACAAGCATCCGTTATTTATTAATTCTCGTTTACAAACATCTATTCTTTCTTGATCCCAACTGGATCCCATCCCTGTGTGTCTTCGCATGTATTGGGAGACTCCCAAGTACAGCATAAGACACGGAAAGGACTTACAGCCAGACGAATTTCATCATACCTGGAACATCACCGTTTAGTACAAGGGATGTCGTCCAGGAAATAACGGAGACAAAGATCAGCCGCTGATATCGGAATCAATATTTGAGGACTGAAAAAAAAGAATAAATAAATATGGCCTGGACTTCTTATCAACAGGTACTTGATAGTGTGCCCCACAATAGGTAGAAGAGCCGTGAAACTGATAAGAGTGAATAAGAAAACTGTCAGAGTTTGGATACTATCTGTGAAGAAATGCAGTTCAAAACTTCCGCTGAAAACAAACCAGGAACTGACGCAAAGCAAACCCCACCGCGATAAACAGGGGAAAGTTTCTGGGTGACTCACTGGCACCATGGTCTTTTCTGCGTCGCGCTAATTCCTCTAACTCATGCATTAAACAGTTGTGAATATGGGTACCAAGTGTACGGAACTAAAAGGAAAGTAAGCCACCTGCTATACATGGATGACAGAAGCTGATAGCGAACAAAAGGAAGAATTATGCAATTGAATATAAATTTTAAAAAGTCTGAAGAAATACATAAGAACTGACTTCGAATTAGGAAAATATGCCAGTATTTCCACCAAAAATGGCAAGATTCAGGGGAAAGAACACATTGAAAACAGACGGGAGAATTAAATCGAAGAATATGAACCAGGAAACCATATAATCATTTGTGAGTAGGAGAAGACAAATACAAGAAGCAAAGACTGATGTCGGAAAGTATAAGAAGATTATTAGATTCAGTTTGAACGTACAGCGAAGCGCAAAAAATAAAATGCGGGCAACTGGGTCACCTAGTAATACAAGTGCTGACGCATACTCTTGGAGTTACTGGCTGAAGTCGAAAAGTACAAAAACCAGAACCAAAAAATGCTAACCATTCATGGACTGCGTCACCCACGCGCGGATACAGTTTGTTTATATGTTCAAAGAGAAGAGGAAAGAGCAGTAATAATACAAACAGAATGGGCCTAAGTGGCAGGAATTATGAAACTAGGGGATTATACGAATGGTAAAAAGGTATTACTCCATGGTGCAGAGTCCTTCTGAGAAGCTAAATGGTTTGCAGCTAGTCAAGAAATTCCCCGCATTTCACGGAACCCGAAGGTTTATTACCGCACTCACAAACGTCCGCCTCCTGGGCCAGCCCAATCCAGTCCATATACCCACATCCCACCTCCTGGAGATCTATCCTAATATTATCTACCCACCTACGCCTTGGTCTCCCCAGTGGCCTCTTTCCCTCCGGTTTCCCCACCAAGACTCTATACACCCCCATCTCCTCACCCATACGCGCCACATGCCCAGCCCATCTCATTCTTCTCGATTTTATCACCCGCACAATATTGGGTGAGGAGTATAGATCTCTCAAGACAACCACCCATCCAAAAACTCGGTGCAGAAAACCATATGCTGCAACTCAACATCCAGTGCTCCTGATGATGGGCGTATGTACCCGAAACATGTCGAGCTAAGAATACATTAATACAATTACCTTGTTGCATCAAGTTGGCATTTCAAGTTATTTCACGTTTCAGTGTGTTATACACCATTTACCAGCGACCAAAACGTATTTCGGATCTGCATAAATTCGGGACAGGAGATCTTTAAAAGGAATTGTAAATCAAGATTCAGTTGCGTGAAAATAGGCTCAGTGATGGTCCTATATTACTTAGGGGCATAAACAGTTTTCTATCCATGTGTCCTGTGCCTTGAACATTTTGAGTGAAATTCGGCGCGGAAAATATCCATGTGATGTTGTCGAGCAACTGTGAGCTTCTTGAAAATCGGTAAAGTGAATCCCATATTTACTGGAAGACGTAACCAGTACCATGTTTCATACCTTTTTTTGTCTCGTGTGGATAAAGTTCGGTACAGGATAAGTTCACGAAAATATATTCAATGCGACTTTCGTGAAAATCGCCACAGTGAATTTATATCCGTTTGTCCGATTTCGGTGGGGTGAAATTCGGTGCAAGAGATTTGTACCTAATGCTGTTCTGCATGGGTGGCTTTTTCTTACACAGAAGCCTGTACCGTAAAACCTTATGACAACTTTAAAGTAAATATCATCTTAGTAAAAGTCCACGTAATACATCACGAAGTACAATATTGGCAAACTTGTTCATGAAATTCGTTAAGACAGGTAAAGTCTAGTGCCTCAAAATGGCGAAACAACAAAAAATTCTGTCGTATCGAGAGTTACAGACTTCAAGCTGAACTCCCCACTCCAGCTACATGCTTTTAAGAGATCTCTGCGCTGATTGGTTCGCGGTCGTCTCTCTCGTCAAGAATGATGTCAGCATCGATCGAGTAGATTCTCGCAGCATCCGCCAGACACAAATGGACATCACAGCAGGGCCACCTTTACATGGTTTCACAGTTAAGAGGCGGGGTCTGCACCGACGTTGAATTTATATGACCAGTGCTCTCCAGCCATCTTTTTGTTCAGTACTATTATCAAGAACAAATCGTTAACGCTTATCACAATATAATGAAAATAGTAATAAGAGTTTGAAATTTTCTAATGTAAATTTACAAATACTCCAGTAAGTTTTTTTTTATTTAAATACACTTTAAAAATTTTCTGCAAAGCGATTAACATATTTTAAACTTTATTATGTATAAGATAATCATGACCAAAAAACTTGGCAAACCACCACACGACCCTCTGCGTACACCGGCTGAAAAGCATTTCACGTAACCAACTATTTTCCGGGTAAAACAGAAGGGAGTACAAGCGTAGGGGGTACATACATCAGTTATGAAACTAGCCTACCTTTCTACTACTCATGGCCCGTAACCTGGTGTCAGGCTGTCGATGATAAACGTGTTTCTCTTACTGTTAACTCAGTGGCGTGTTGGTGTTTCTGGGGAAAAACAGGACGACGATTACGAATGATGAACAGGAAAGTAAGTGACAGGAAGTGGTTGTTACGGTGGGTTCTATAAGCTTCTTGCGTGACTAAGAAAAGGCAAGAAAATCCTCACTCGTGGATGCAGAACCCGGCTGGCAATCTAAACGCACAATCCTACTTCACCGCTACTGATGTGTCAACATTAGGTTAGTTAGCGTAAAGAGGTTCACCGACGTACAGCATCACAACCGCAATCATGCTATTAACTTACGCAAGTGTATAGTGTGGTCGGTATACTGAAAGGTATATTGACAAAGTTACGGTCAGGACGGCCGAAGGATTCGTGGTTCCAGTCACGGAACAGGTAAAGAATTTTATCTCCGGATTTGCGGCCAACCTAGCATCCAATTAAGCAACTATCGGTGGCTGCTGTTCCCCTTGGGAAAAGTGGCCGAGAGTGCAGATAAAGCTGACCATTCACAAGCCCCCTCCCCAGCGTCGACGCTGAGTACATCTACACCTTCACTTACCAACATGCTTTCTTTGGAAGTATGGAGATAACTTTACTTCCATATGTACACATGGAACTGCATGATATCTACATATACAACATACAAATTGACCTACACAGGCATGCAACGTCATTACCAAACTACAGTTCACATAGAAGTGTATTTCGATTAAACAACCCTGTTCCAATGCTCTCTGAAAAACTGTCCTGAATGAGGAAAACAAGCGGTTTCCTTCGCTCTCAAAAGACTAATAATGCACGATGCTCAGACTTATCACTCACGACGATCCCACCAAATAACCTGTAAGCTACTTAACCAACTTCATGAAGCAGCGCCATTCTTTAGAAGCTGAAAGCGGCTTTAATAGTAAAAAAAAATTGAGGACTTTTTTGGAATATGAAGCCGAAGTAACATGTCCAAAACAGCTCGCCAATGGTCCTTACCCCGTCATATGAAACCAGCCCACACCTTCATATCCTAAACCCTTAACAGGGGAACACTTTAACATCAGACTTGCGACAGGGCAGACGCAATTCGAATCCAGGGACCCTCATACCAAGAGTTTTATTTCATATCATTCGATGTCACAATTACATTTCTGGTAACAGGAGAGAAGCAGTCATGGGCAACTTCGTAGAAATCCACTGTCTAAATTTCCCAGCTGAGCGACTGAACGCAAAGGCAGTGTATACCGATTCACAATTGCACTTGTCATGCGGAACTGATAGTCCGCGTCAACAGGAGCTCAGGAAGTCGCTACTTGACAGATTTAATTACCATTAATTCTTCGTGTGCGAGGGTCCCTGGCTACTCCACCCACACATAAAAATGCGGTTAAGACGCAATGGTCAGAGATTTCCTCTCAGAACGCGACTCAGCTTCGCTTTGTGGGCGACCAACAGAGTTCGAATACTTAACATGACGACTGACTGACCATTCAGCTCGGAATTAATGCCGGGAAAGCAAATCGGGAGGTTAGATTTAGTTAAAATTCCAGTGTGAAGAATTTCTTTGCGGGTGAAGACACGAGGTTCCATGATGCGAACACTCAGCATTTTGGTTTCAAGAAGGAAAGATGCAAAAATCCTTGGAAAATTAACCCGCTAAATTACACATCTATGGACTTTAGAAATTAGTTACATAAACGGTTGTAATGCAGTGAGTACCGGTGAAATAAGTTATTTAATTACACATTTTTGTCGCGGGTAATACAAAGTATCACAGCTTACGTTAGCCTACATATTACGGTACGCAGATATGTAGTGTAGTGCATCACAAGATATACGCCTTACATTTTATGATGTGAATGTGTAAACTCCCACGTCCAACTGCAGTATACAATTCCCAACAACATATATCCGACTGATATCGTATCAGTGTGTGACTGTTGGGAGTCCGGGGATTAAGCGCCTTGTGTTAATGTCGTTCACGCAGTATCTCGTCGTGAAGATCATATCAAAGCTGGAATGCTCGCCGGCGCTTTCGCTGCCCGCCTGCAACCAGTACACAACCACTACCTGACCTGTATTAATATGTCGTAAGACAGCTATCAACTGTCGCCTGAAAAAAAAACTGCAGGTGAGTGGGTGGATGTGTACATAAATATCACAGTAGCGATAAATACGGCGAATGCGCTGCTATGGTCCGAGTGATTCCATAGAGTCTCAGGTATCAGGCATAGCTACAGCTAGCGAGCCTAGGTTCATAACACAAGTGGAACAGTGCGCGACATCGTGTGCTCGTAGATCAGTCTGTTTCTGCACTCGGAGCGAAGGAGGTGCCAGCATTCTTGCGGACTCTTTGGTGCTCACGACACATCGGTAGCCAGAATACGAGTAGTATGCCGCCAGGTCACTCCTGGGTTACTTGATGATCTGTTGTCTACCCTGAGCAGCAGCGGCAAGTGGGTGGGCCGAGGTGGACACTTGGCCTCTGATACATGGGGGCTGCTATCACGTGACTGAGGTAGGAGGAGGGTACGGTTTGTGAGACTCGCACTGAACGTTGTCATTTAAAATCACGCGGTCTTTGTGGAATTACTCGAGGTATACATTAAAATTTGTTCACTCTGAAGATGTACGTAACTAAAAAAAAATCTTAACGGTCTGACACAATAATGTATCTGCAAAGCGCTCTGTGCTTCGGAAAAAGAACAGCGGTACAATAAGGAAACACATCCAACAAGCAAATGCAGGTCTCTGAATGTCATTGTTATAAAAACTGATCTAAATAAATGGAAAATTTATGGTTCAATCTTCAGTTCCACGTTGTAAAACTGTAACTGGACAACGTGGTGATTTACCTTTTGACGGGAGAAGGTCTGTTACTGCACAGCTGTAAAAACCCGTATGAAAATAGATCGCTTGACAGCAGCACGCGTAAACTGAAAACACCAACGAATTAACCATAAAGAGAGATTTGCAGGGCGTGAACTATACTGAACCGGTTCCGGATAGGGACGAATGAATGGTTTACTGGGGAACATAACGATCCTTGCAATTCCTTGAAAGTCCACGACCACATCACAGTTCCGGGAACATGCTGAATGTCGTATCATCAAACGCTGACTAAGGATTTGCACTGACCATAAATGTAGAAACACTGCTTACAGTGGCGTTTTGATGTTAACGACTCCCCGTTTCAGTTTCTTTTCCGGGAACAATATATCACGAGGGGCTTCGAGCAGAATTCATTGAGACTCTTCCTGTAGCAAAGATTCCTAGTCTTCCTCGTTTATAAGTATTAGGGCTGTTACAACGGGAATGTATGATCGAGTCCGCACCGATTCTCTGTAAACTTTGTGGGGATAAAATAAGTCCTGACGTAAGCCAAAAGGACCAAGCAGTAGGAAGCCATATTCAGAATTGGCAGAGACGATCTAAAATCAAATTTTGTATTTACCATGTCACCAATGAATCGACTACCACCATTCAACCCTCCGAGGTCTAGGGGATAAGGCGTGCGACTTCTAGGGGCAGGTCACGGGCTCGAGTCTGGTCCGTTACTTTATTTACTTTACCCTTTAAACTTAATTTTTTTAAAGTTTTAATTACTGTTTTCTTTTATATTGTTTCAATGTTAATTTACCCTACAAATACATTTTTAACAAAGTAAGAATTATGTGCTAGTTTATGTACTGTTACTGCCTATAAAATACATATTTACGGAAATTTAATATCTGTAAATATGCATTTCCCGACGCGAAGTTGCTACAAAACTGCATTAGTGCTGCACCACCAGTCAGTGCACCAGTATTTAGAGACATGCTGCACCATGCACGGTATGCTTCAAAACTAACAGATCACTCTACCTGAATGTCAAAGGTGTGTGTGTTTTGCATCTTTCATAGTATATGCTTAATGTCAGTGCGTTTTGTCGCCTTGACTTAATGTGCATTGTACTAGATGACCCTATATTTCAAGCACTTGTATGACAAGAACCATTCTCATTATTGTACACCCTTAGAAACAACAGCCGATAAATCAATGGAATAACCTGGTGCAAAAGTAGTTTCGCGAACAAAAGCAGACATTATCAAATTAATAAGCATCATCTTGCTCTCTGTGCATACAGAAAAGAACCAGAGAATCAAACAATGACATTATATTTCTGTAAAAGTATTTCAAGACCGTTATTGCAACTTGCAATACTGCACCTCCAAATGAACTTTAATGCCCCAAACAGACTGGAAATTAACACAGCAGAAGGCCTGACAGCACATCAGAGACCTGGCTGTATCATCTAAGGCGAATGGACACAAATCCACTACCAAGACTGGCTCTTCAAACCACATCATGGGACGGCGGGACATTGGACGACCTAGACGAAGACGGAAAACCCAAGAATACCTCGAGATTTAAGAGGAAAGGTTCTAGGATTCAAAATTTCGACATGTTCATGATGACGATGATTATAATGTATTGTATATGCAGTAACAGTAAATAAATTCGCGCACAATTCACACATTATTTGTAAAAATATAGTCATGAGGACAATTAGTATTGAAATTATATAAAAGAAAATGAATAAAACCATACTAACTAAAAAGGCACAATGTATAAAAGTAACAAAAAAATATAACGGACAAAACTCGAACCCGTAACCTTCGCACTCGAAGCCGGCGCCTTAACCCTGGACTACTTAGGGATGGAACGATATGCGTCGAATCAGGGGTGACACACTAAGACACAGAATTTCGATAAAAAAAATTTTCTCTGCAATATCTGAATACGGAGTCTGAATACTTCGTAATTTTGCCTTAGGCAGGAGTTCTTTAACCTCACAAAGTTTTAAAACAATCGGTAAAGAATCGCCTTGGCACTTCCTCCTAGTATCACTTTTATAAAACCCAAGTACATGTATAGCTACGCACAATTATAAATATTCATCTACACATTCTGTACACCTTAAACTTATTGGACATCATATCAGAGTTCCGCAACGTCACAATGTTTAAACTTGTTAACTTTCAAACAATGTTTCATACAGGTGTACAAGGTGCAGGTATGTACAGAACTAGCTCCACACCAAAATTCACATGGCTAGACCCAGCAGTCCATTAGGCTTTTACTGCATTGAAAACCGAAGTTAAAGAAAACATTCCCACAAGCACCAAGTATTCACACAAAGATTTTCTTGACAAGAGTTACATACGTGTATTTCCAAGATCGTGTAACCATACATTACGTTTCGAGCCAATGCGAAGTGACGCTAAAATTGCTTCCTTGTCGCGAGTTCGCGTGTCGGCCACTGCAGGAAAAAGGGTTGTCATGCAATGACATCAACTCCGTACAAAGCTTCGTTAAGATTGGTCAACTGCTTCAAAACCTGAAATGATAGCCACCCTCCCACCCACCCACACACGCACACACACACACACACACACACACACAGTATGTTGATTCATAAGCGTACTTACTTTCCTTTTTAGGAAGGAAAATGGGACTAATAATTGTCCTTTGGAAGGAAACGATACAAGGCCTACAAAGAGAATTTTCCGATTTCATTTTATGTCACAGCGCACACATTACATACTGCAGATTTTCAGTGCCTGATCTTCTCAATAAACTACAGGTAAATGACAAAAGGCACCCTCGTTAGTTTAAGTTCATATAATTTGCAATGTTTTGTGATTCTGCACACCTCGCTGCTCCTTATTTTCCAGTACCGCAATACAGATTTTGCAAAGGGGTTGACTCAGCCCCTAACAGAAATGAGTACCAGTAATATTTCCTGGGGGTACAGGCGGCCGGTGTGTAGGACTGACAACCTTACCACCTTCATGGGCCGACTCTTGAAATCCGGAAGTCTCAACCTCCTGGAACCCTCAGGGCCTGTCCAGGCCTGTAACGGGATTACTTTACCTTATACTCACACGACAGCAAGGTAACTGCACCGTAATTAATTATCTTTGTATTTCGTCAAATGTGTCATGTTACATAAAACGAACATTTCATTTTCTCTAAGAGTGATGTCTTTGTTTTTGGATGATACGACGTAGTCGGTATCTAAGATCACACAGTGACTGGCGAATGATTAATTACAATGTATTTAGAATTAAGCAGTCATGGACTAATCGCGCCTGATCTCAGTCGAACAGTAGATGTTCAGGATGAGATTATTGTCTGCCGGCCGCCTGCACAATGCTGGACTACACCGACCTGTTTAGTATAAGGAAGAAACAGAGGTGAAAGATAATTTACAGGATTAATTCAGGCTTTTATAGGAGTTCAACATCAATGTGCATTGCGTCTCCCTGGTTTCGCTGTACAGTGATGCCGACGTTTCGGAGGTAGCTGCTGTTCCCTCTCCGTATGGCACCACGCAGCTTTAAGCGATAATGAGACAATACTGACATCCGTAACGCAGGCAATACAGCCTACACGTACATGTGCGGTCTAACAGGAACAGGATTCACACAATTTATAGCAAGGCTAAAGAAGTACAACAGGATATGTGAATGTGTTCCAAACAGATAAATTCACAGTAATAATTAATACCGTGTCGGGTGTTTGGTAACATTATATGCGAGGTCTTTCTCACTCTACTTTGCCAGATTACTCTTATGGTGGGTCCCCAGAGCGGGTTTGGACGTTTTCGATAAGAGAAAAATATCTTGCCCCTACTGGCATTTGAACCCCGGACCGTCCACTCCGTAGCGCAGTCGCTATCCGACTACGCTACTCCTCTACCAAACCAACCCAACTTAGTAACACGCAACTAGTGCAGAGACAATTATCAACATACAGTTGAGCCGGAATACCTCAATATTACACCGACTGGTTACAGGTTGGAGGACGCGGGGGGGGGGGGGTGTGGTGGAGGTGCCAATGCTGGTCAGGGTTAGAATTTCCTCTTCGCCACTGCTTCCGGACCTGCTTTGCAGCCCACCCAACTACCCGCACAAAAGACAACAGGGCGCCCCCCCCCCAGCGGGCAAACGGCCTGTGTCATCCAGCACTAAGATAAAGAATATACAGTTACATCTCTACTTTCCCACACGTTTACAGCGAAAAAAATTACGTACGGAGGAAACTTCTTCTCCTTCACATATTGTTTGCCACGACTTTAACAACAATAACCCATCTTTGGGAATATTTATGGAAATACTTCCTAATGCACCTACACTTGACCCATAGCTGTAGTTCATGTTACAAAATTTAATTCCGTAATTATTAAATTTGATCGCTGCATTAAGAAATACAATTCTGTTCAATGAAAGCAAAAGCTACTGTGATACGGACAGACGGATATCCCACAGGCGACAACGTCGGCGTAATGGGCATAAAAACTCCCGTCTTCATTACCTGCGTAGCAGATAACTATGACGGTTGCTACGGATATTAAAAGGGACGAGATCAGCAAATAGGAGAGTTTCCATGAAACCCACGTTCTTAGCCCGCATCAGAAGCCTCATAATTCTTGGATGCAATGGAAGAGGGGAGAGAGACTGTCCTTAGGGCACAGGAGCCACACTGTCATATGTTTACCCCATACGACTGCATCCTCTCTAGTTTCAGATTAAATATTCATCATTGGTGGAAACGAATGAATAGGCTTGCAATCCATCCAGACGGAAAGCATTTAAGACGGTCCTCACAAACGCATCTAGCTTGATAAACTTCCTCAAGAATTCTGAACCCTTTCCACAGTTAGCACATACTCTCTGAAGACGTCACCACTAACATCTCCAAACGAATCACTACTCTTCGTATAAGAATCGAATCTCCTCGCCGTCTTTCTAAACTATGATTTTGTCCGTCGTTTTTTATGGGTTAGGCACCTGGCCCTGACCTCACTTGACGTTCTAAAAAACAAAATTCTGAGAACATTTCAACTTTGGCGGGATGAACTAGCAGACAAACAGAAATTAGGTATCTGTGAAATAACGGTCTTTCAGTAATGACAGGCCATGGTCAGTGGCTCCCTGTCACCACGGTATGGCGCGTCTTCAGGTTGCGGATAGAGGAACGGCCTCCAATATGGAAGGTAGCTGACGAATATATTGAATAAGCAGTCGCGGACATCTGACAAGGGGTGGTCCTCCAGGTTGGGGGTTGGGCGAGGTGCTAACAACTATTCACCGTTAAAATTGGCATTGTTAAGAAACGGATACTTGTACCTCGGGCCTGGACTGATCCTTTGGTACGACACAAGCAATTGAATAGGGACATACGAATTGGTACGTGGAAGGTAACAAGCCTCTATAGGTCAGGGTCACTTATAATGGTGTCCAGGAAATTAGCAAGGTATAAATTAGATTTAGATTTTTAGATTTACAGGAGGTTAGGTGGGACAAACGAGGCACTGTAAGAGCAGAGGATTATATTTTCTTCTATGGAAAGGGAAACGAAAAAAATCAATTAGGAACAGAATTTTTTGTACACCACGGAAAAGTATCACCAATTAAGACAGCACAGTTTGTTAGTGACAGAATGTCACATATAGTTCTCAGAGGTCGCTGGTGTAATATCATTGTTTTAAATGTGCATGCACCAAGTGATGATTCAAAAGACAGTTTTTAAGAGGAATAAGAGCATATTTTTCGATCATTTTTCCTACGTTCAGCATGAAAATTCTGTCATGAGATTTTAATGTAAAATTTGGGAGACATGATTTTTCAAATCGACAGTTGGAAATGACAGTCTACATCAGGATGTTGACGATAATGGTGTCAGAATACCAAACTTTACCATATCAAAAAATCTAGGTGTAACGAACACGATGTTCGCGCACTGGAATATTCATAAATACAGGATCTCTCCTGATGGGAAGACTCACAACCAAACTGATCACATACTGATAGAGAGGGGATGGCATTCGAGTACACTCGATATATGCTCTTTCAGAGGAGATGATTGGGATAACGATCACTAACTGGTGGGTGCAAAAGTTGGGGAAAGATGGCGGTAAACAAACATGTTGCAGAGAAGTTTGATGTGGAAAGATATTATCTCAGCAAGCTAAGTGAGCTGGAGGTTACGAAACAGTACCGGATTAAGATCTCGAAAGTTTTGCAGCTTTGGAGAACTTAAATGGTAGCAAGAACATAAATAAGACTTCGGAAAACAATGACCATAATATCGAAACCTCAGCTAAAGACAGTTTAGGTCTCTATGAACTGAAGCAGCAAAAAACCATGCTCTGATAAGGAATGTTCACGTTTTTTACGTCAAGAAGAAGCAGACTAAAATGCAATAGCTACAGGATACAAACCAAAGCAATGAAGATAATCTAAGCAACGTACGACGTGAAGATGGTGGACACTTAAGAACAAAAAGAAAGAATGTTTGAGATCTAAACTCGATGAAATTGAAACTAACAGTAAGACCAAGAATACCCAACTAAACTCGACGAACTTGAAACTAACAGTAAGACCAAGAATATCCAAGACTTGTACAGTGGCATCATTGATTACCACCCTAGAACTAATACAGTAAAGGATGAGAAGGGTGATTTGATTACAGACTCCACAGTATGCTGACTACGTGGAGGAACCATTTCTCTCAGCTATTGAATGTACATGGGGTTAATGAAAGTCGGTAGACAGAACTACATACAGCAGAGCCTCTAGTGCCTGAGCCGAGTGGTTTTGGGGTTGAGATGGCTATTTAAAAGCTACAAAGACACAAATCACCAGGCATTGATCAAATCCCAGCAGAACTGATTAAAGCAGGGGATAAAACAACTTGCTCTGAGATCCATAAACGTATTAATTATATTTGGAATAAGGAGGAATTGCCTGAGGAGTGGAAGGAATCGATCATTGTACTTATCTATAAGAAGGGCGACAGACTGTAATACTCATAGTCATAACACTTCTGCCAACTACGTACAAAATTTTAACCAACATCCTGCTGTCAAGGCTAACTCCATTGGTAAAGGAAGTTGTTAGCAATCATTAGGGTGGATTTCGACGCAGCAGGTCAACTGCCGAACAGATATCCTGCATTCGTAAAATACTTGAGAAGAAATGGGAATACAATCAGGCAGTGCATAAAGTACATACATAGTCTTCAGTTAGGACGACGGTTTTGTATAATATTCTCATTGAGTTTGGTATCCCCATGAAACTGGTAAGACTAATAAAGATGTGTCTGAATGAAACCTATTGCAGAGTCCGGATAGACAAATATTTGTCTGACATGTTTCCTATTAAGAATGCGATGAAACAAGGAGATCTTTATCGCTATTGCTTTTCAACTTTGCATTACAGTATGCCATTAGGAGGGTCCAGGTAAACAAGGATGAAATGAAATTAAATGGTAAACATCAGCTTCTGGTTTATGCTGATGATGTTAATATACTGGGCGGAAGCGTACATACTATAAAGAAAAACACAGAAGCTTTAATAGCTGCTAGTAAGGAGACTGGACTACAAGTAAATGCTGTTAAAACTAAGTACATGGTCATGTCTCGAGATCAGAATGCAAAAGGAAGTCACAATGCAAAGATTGATTACAGTTCCTTTGAAAGGGTGGAAGAGTTCAAATATTTGAGTAAAACCTTAACAGATCAAAATTCTATTCAGGAAGAAAATGAGAGCAGACTGAAGTCAGGGAATGCTTGCTATCATTCGGTGCAGAATCTTTTGTCTTCCAGTTTGCAATCTAATAACATAAATATTGTGCTATACAGAACTATAATTCTGCCTGTCGTTTTGTATGGGTGTGCAACTTGGTCGCACACATTGTCAGAGGAATGTGGGCTGAGGATGTTTGAAAATAGGGTGCGATGGAGAATATTTGGGCACAAGAGGAACGAGGTAACAGAGGAGTGGAGAAAACTACATAATGAGGAGCTTAATGATCTGTATTCCTCACCAATGATTATTCTGGTGATCAAATCGAGAAGAATGAGATGGTCGGGACATGCAGCACGTATGGGGGAGAGGACAGGTGCATAGAGGGTTTTGGGAGGAAACCTGAGCGACGGAGACCACGTGGAAGACCCAGGCGTAGATGCTAGGGTAATATTAAGATGGAACTTCAAGAAGTGGGATGGACGGGCGTGGACTGGATTGATCTGGCTCAGGACAGGGACAGGTGGGGGGCACTTGTAAATGCGACAATGAGCGTTCGGTTTCCATAAAATTAAGGGAATTTCTTGACTAGCTGAACACCTGTTAGCTTCTCACGAAGGACACCCCTCTACGGAGTAAGTATGCAAGTAAAATAATGACCGGAATTTTGATCGATAGAGTTCAACTAGTCAAGCGCGCTTCGATATGTACCAGTGGAAAGAGAAACAATTTGGTCAGGAACCCCCTTGAATGGTGGCCTCTAGGGACATCAAGAAGGCAGTCAGTGGATAATATTAAAATGTCATAAATAGTTAGTCATATTCGAAATACAACAGCGTACAAAATACGTACACACGCGACACACTGGTTTGAATGCTTCTGCTGCTCTCCATCGTCACACCCCACTGACAGATCATTCATATTAAAATGTGAGCAGCAAATGGACTCACTTCGGTAACGTCACACGACAGTGGAAGAACAGTTCCACCCTCCATGGATGAGACTGTGTGGACCGGAGTTGATTTTCGCACGGTGACCATCAAGACAAGGTGTCTGAACCGAATGGAATCGCGGTCGAGCAGCCCGTCATCATATCGTTGACCTTCCTGACTGAGCTATGCCAGGGTGCTCCATAACACGGCCTGTATAAAAGCTTCATGGAGGTTAAAGCAAAGTGGTAACTCATTGTGCCATCTCCTGTAATATTGAAAAACACTGTAAACTATGTGTATTTAAGTGTTTCGCATGAACCTCACAATAAATAGTAACAATTTCCTTAACTTCAGCGTCAAGATGCATTTGCCACCAAACTGCTGCTGTCATGTGGCAACTTAACTGCAGTTCTATAGGCCTAGCCATGCCGCCGCCGCCATAACTGTCAGCACTTTATGTGACGAGATCCATTTTAACCAGTTGCTACCACTTGCCGTAACATTATGAAATACTACACTTCGCCTACATAGTGAACTTATTTGTTTGCCACGAGTCTCACAATCAAAACCGATCACTTCTCTAAACAGCATTAAGTGATCGGTTATTGTAATCAAGGCGGAGTTTCCTCCACGTGACGCAGAACTTAAACTGTACATACGAGTATAATGTAAACGAAATTCAGTCACCAAACATGTAACAAGGGCTTACGTATGTACGCGCGCATACACATGTATTTAGTGGCTGAACTGCTGGAGACTGGAACCTCTTAAAAACTAAACTAAACTCCGTGGCCTTAGTCCGCACTTGAACTATACCGACAGAGCGGCCGCCGCCGGTCGGCGAAGTTAGTGCAAACTTTTGCGGATAGAGGGGTGTCACGTGGTCAGCGCAACGGGTCCCCACAGCCGTTAATCTCTGTTTT
>Ga0136643_10001337_pt1 | contig 29728 bp, 19 predicted proteins | sample TergutLab28metaG_FD_96883 | JGI IMG/M metagenome (GOLD analysis project Ga0136643, IMG submission 96883) | Labiotermes labralis P1 segment gut microbial communities from Petit-Saut dam, French Guiana - Lab288 P1 (version 3) (version 3) | ecosystem: Host-associated > Arthropoda: Insects >... | reverse complement strand
TAGATGGGTGGATAATATTAGGACGGATCTCCAGGAGGTGGGATGTGGGTATATGGACTGGATTGGGCTGGCCCAGGATAGAGATAGGTGGCGGACGCTTGTGAGTGCGGTAATGAACCTTCGTGTTCCGTGAAATGCGGGGAATTTCTTGACTAGCTGCAAACCAGTTAGCTTCTCAAGAAGTACTCTGCACCATGGAGTAAGTAAGTAAGTAATTGTTGTGGATTTTGAGAATCATGCAAAACACATAAATGCGCTGTGTGGGCAAAATGACCAGTTTTTGGGTATTAAAGTACACAATAGTAAACACTGACAAAACTCAAGACAAAGAAAGTTAAGGTTAGCAATAAAACAATAAAATATTTTGGAGCGGCGAATGTATTTTAGTTTTTCAACTATAGCTTTCCATAGCTGCTCACTCACTGCCAAAGAAACATGAGAAAGTAGGAAAGAGACGGAAATACATAAATTACTGAGTGTAAATTATTATCGTAGCACTCAAGAAGGCTGTACATTTATGTTGACTAGAAAAACAAGAAAAACCTACAAAATTTAACGGAAGGAACGTTTGGACACCGGCCAATTGGATGAGACGACGAAAATGGGTGGTTAATGTCACAACAGACACACATTATATTTTAGAAACGATCAGTATGACGACAACCGGATTTATGTCGCTTAGGGCACTGTACTGGTCGAATTACATCCCTTCAAAATTCTGTAAATATACAGTTGTTGGATTTCGTAGAGTTTTGCCACCATTTAGCTACACTTGCTCACAAGGACTGTCTCGTGTTTACCACACTTATCCTCCGGAGTCTTAAATTCACCTAGAACCTAACATTACACTCCGCCTGCATGCTCGTTAAAGTCCCTTCGGATCTCATTCTGCAAGCTGGTTGCTGTTAATTCGGGATTTCTAAGTTGTCTTTTATCAACTCAGACAGATGCTCGGTGACCAGTGCTCCTTACTTCAACACAATCATCCCTCCATTCGATACCAACATTTTAGTTTCATGCCGTTGAGAACTGATAAGTTAACAGAGGCTCAGCTGTTCAAGAAATATCCTGACTCTTAAGCTTTATTACCGTGTTTACTAGGACCAGCCTCTGGGAACTACCCTGAGCCACAAGATTCCAGTCCACAGTCTCACAATCTATTTCTTAACGACCCATTTACCATTACCCTCCCATTTATGCGAAGGTTTCTCAAGTGGCAATTCCTATCAGGTTTTTCCCAGCCGAATTTTGTAAGTATTTCTCGTTTTCTTCGTCCCATTATAGATTTACCCACCCTAATAACACGTGATGAATACGAATTATATAGGTCTTCACTGGGCAATTTTATCCTTCTTCCTATTACTTCGGGGGACCGCGGTAGCACAGTGGTTAAGGTGCTGTGCTACAAATCAGAAGGTCGCTGGTGTCAGTGGATTTTTCATTGACATAAAATCCTTCCGATCGCTGGGGTCGACTCAGCTTCTAAGAGAAATGAGTACCAGGAGTATTTCCTGGAGGGTAAAGGCGGCCGGTGCGTAAGGCTGACAACCTACCACCATCCTGTGCCGTTGTCACGAAATCTGGGAACCTTAACTTCCTGGAACCCTCTGGACCTGTCCAGGCCTGTAATGGTACTGCTTTACCTTTACCTACTACTTCGTCTCTTTGGGACAAATACTTCCAACACAGAATTCTTCGTTAGCTAAGTAAGCGTGAGTCCTGTGTAATCTTCGCGCTAGCCTCTGTAACACCCGAGTATACTGCAGATTCATCTTATGTGGGTTCGAGGTTTGCACTTGCAAGAAGCACAAAACTGAGGAGAAGGGCAGCACCGGGTCTACATTCTTCAATCTCAAACCTTTTTTTTTTTAAGTAAATAAATAGAATACGACGTGAACACACACACTACAAGGAAGTGCATGGCTGTCGAGAGGGATGGAGAGAACTGTGGGGGACTAAGCATGTGGCTGGCTTTGGTTAGATCCCGATTCCTGATTAGGATCAACAGTAGAGACATTTACAAATGGAAGGCCAACTCTCTCGGAATTGGTGTGTACTTTACAAATTGGCCGACCCAACATTACCGTCCATGACAAATCGTGCAAATTTCAATAATACAGGCTCCCCTCCCTTCCTCTCCCTCACTAGCACACTTGATTATTTATTATTAGCACATCTAGACACCGTTTATATTTAAGATAAAGATTTGTACAGCTTCTGTCTCTTTCTCCTACAATAAAATTAAAAAAAGAATAAAATGAATGTGTTTATATTTTATGTGAATTCCTTCGTAAGGGACAATAGTAATAATAATTATAATTTACAACCTTGATGTGTATAACGAGAATTCAGCCACCCCAAGAGTCAACAATGTATGAATGTTTCTGAGAGATAACCACCAGGGGGTCAACACAACTGAGCATGCGCAGTTCTCAAGCAAGGCAATGAGACATTTCTATTCTTGCCTTGTTGTGATCATATAATAACAATAAAAAAAACCTGTTCTTGCTTACCAGAGCCTGCAACGCGTTTGATAATCCTTACAAGACGGACATCCGTTTAGACTACATTTATAAAATTCAAACACAGCGCGTATTGACATGTTTCTGGCTCGTCACTGAGCGAAGGCAGGATCATATTAGAGCTGTCAGAATATCCTTACATGAGGACAACTGAATGTTCTGAAATACAGGCGAATTATGTAGGTTTATGCGCTCCGAAAATGCATCTCTCTATTTGACATTTATTCCTCTAAGAAAAAATGACAGGCAATGTACGTATAACATAATATATTGGTGCGTTCGCGTAACCATTGTTGCAGTGGAAACTCAATAATTTCGTATTTATTTCCTAGTAACATCGAGATGAATAACATACACTAAGCGCAGCCAACCGTATAATCTTATGTAAATTCTACTTGATACTTCATTTAATTAACAATTCCAATTAGCAACAACTATTCAAATTACATGTACCAGTTTTTAAAAGAGATTATATTGCAACTAATTTGCACTCGCTCCATGCATTACACATAAACCTCGCAATGAATTTAAAAAATGTTCCGTTTTCTCATGGCCTTCTTTGGACGTGAAATTTGGCTAAATATATTGTTATGACAGATAAGACGTTGCGTAGTTTCTCCGTCTTTGTGTTCCCCTAAACCATCTTACGAGATCAGACGGAATGAATCATTTATGAAGCAACAAGAATTATATATCATAAACATGTGTGTATTCTTGTCTTAGTTATCCAGCATGCAAATCACATCTTTTATGCGCCGTATGTTCGTGTTATGTGTGGCCAGTCTGGTTCTACCATATTTTTCCACATCGTCTTATAAACGGCAGAATTCTCGGAACAAAATTACTGAACATAAAGTGTGGATTTTGAGTTTCTCCACAGCTTTTGCCTGAAACATTTCTCATTCTAAGAATAATTCAGCGATATATCATAAATGGACATAGGCCTTCCCATAAAGTGTCCATTATTCTTGTCAGATTACAATCCAACTGGAGTCATCTTAATAGGTTTTCGAAGAATCCAATATAAAATTTCACGAAAATCCAACCAGTGGGATACGAGCTGTTGCACACCTATGTACTGTACGTTGTGTGCGAACGGATGGAAGGACTGACAGTAGCGACGCAGCTAATAGTCGGTTTTCGAAATTTGCCAAAGCGCCTAATTAGTCTCGGATTACGCGAGGTGTTCAGCAACGTAACCCTCGCATAAAATGCGACCGCACAGCGTCCCCAAGCCGCGTAACGTCACACGTACGGCAGAACTAGAATTAAGACGTAGCAAAGCTCAGGTCAGCATTGACCCGACGGCTACAGTGTTCACTTAATCCTATCAGTCCAATGCAACTTCCAGTAATGGGACGTTTAAAATTTACAATATGCATTTTACTCATACGCTATAGTAACGTTTCAAATGATTCCTACAACAAACGGCAATTTTTTTCCCTTCGTTACGACTGGTCTGTGTGACGGAGACACTGCGTTCTCTGTCAGGTACGACCCGAACGTTTATATATAATGTCTTGTACAACAACTGTAGTTTTCAAACGGTTAAGTTAATAATAAATACTAACGCCGGTGTTTACTTGAAGTTATTCAGTGTAATATTCATCAATAGCTGCTAACAACCACCCAAACGAACAAACAACCTAACTACACGCAGCAGAGTCCTTTTTTCAGAATCCAACAGTTCCACAGACATTCGAGAATTTCCCTAACTTTATGGAAACCAAAGTTTCATTATCGCGTATGCAGCAGCCCGTCACTTGTCACTATCATGAGCCAGGTAAATCCTGTCAACGCCCACTACCCTATGTCTTGAAACTATTTTATTGCTGAACAATAATTCGAGTGACCGTAAAAAAGAAGTGTCAATATTAGGTCTGAATGGCGTAGGATCAGCTGGCAACTACCGATTTGATGTTACAGGCCAGAACGAACGGCAAATTGGATCTTGTACACGAAGAATAAGGAGCAGAGCTCAGTTCTCAAAATAGATATTGATGGAGGCAGTACATTCCTCAAAACTGTTGACAATCAAATACAATACTACAATGTTTACTTGTAGCTGCGTAGTCAGAATAGCGACTCGCTAGGGGCTGGACGATCCGGAGTTCGAAATCCGGCAAGAGGCACGAGAATTTTCCCTCCTCATAAGCCATCCAGACCGGCTCTGGGGTCTATCCAGCCTCCAATTCAATGACTACTCGGATTCTTTCCCGGGCATAAAGCAGCCGGGGCGTGAAGCTGACCTCTTAGCCCCACCTAGCGCTGAGGTTAAGAAACTGTAGAGCTATACCTCTCTTCCCCTTATATGCCTTTATGGCATGGACAGGCAAATTTTCCTGTTTTTCACTTGTCATTTATTTAACAACGCTGTCAACAACCGAGACGAAAAGCGTCGAACTATTTGGATTATAGTTGTTAAAAAGTATTAAAAAGTTGAAGTCACAATAACCACAGAACTCAGACAGAACAGTCTGTGTCTCTGCCGGGATCCAAAACACGCTACTCCAGAATACAATTCAGAAGCATCACAGCATGAACCAAACTGCTGGGTGACCATGGTATCATAACACAGATCATAACATTGAATTATACTGCTGCTCACCAAGTTCCGCGTTATTGTGTAATGCAGTGTCGACCGCCGTAATAAGAGAGATTACGACTTGAGCCAGTACTACTTACTTCAATTCCGCCAGCATTCGATCCATTTTAATAACCATCATCATCCTACATAGACTTACACCCTTCATTCCCACGAGCTCCTTCCAAAGTCTTACACGTATGATACAAATTGTATTCCTGCTATCTTTGTCGTTGCACCGTGCATCTTGTAGTTTAAGTAACACACCAACAAATGCACATATATAGTCTTTAATAGTCTAAAATTTACATTAAAACACTTGAAACGCTCCTACATGTTTCGATCATCCTCAGGAAGCATACTTTGTTCCTTGCTAAAGTTACAGTTCAAAACACTCGGTGATTTAAACTGTAACTTTAGCAAGGAACAAAGTATGCTTCCTGAGGATGATCTATGATCGAAACATGTTGCAGCGTTTTAAGTGTCTTAATGTAAATTTTAGTTTATTAAAGTCTACATATGTGCATTTGTTGGTGTGTTACTTAACCCTCAAACGGCTACCCGGGGTCAAATTTGACCCCAGTATTTGTTTTTTTCGATAACTTTTTAGTGTATCTTACAATGACACCAACCTTCATGACTTTCTCACGACAAGTGTCCTCTAGGTCGGCATAGTGGTTTTGTGCTGTTGGTGATAACAGTTTTTTCTAAAATTTCGATTTTCCCTACCTGGGGTCAGATTTGACCACAGGTGGCCTTGCGCGTGTTGTTTTACTGTATTTAGTTTTGTGCATTTTTATGGTGATAATGTGCTATAAAATACTACTATAGTATCTTTTGCCGGTATTCTGAATAAAAATGGCCTCCCTTGAACAATTTCCAGACGATTACGAGATCAGTCGTCTAGTTTCTGACAGTGACGATAGCGAGGACGACAGACACAGCGGTGATGATATTGGACTAAGTGGTTCAGAAGATGAAGAAGACGCTGCAGAGGAAGATCTTGATGATGATATCGACTCTCTGTACGATGTTGCTGACACTGGTGACCATGGACAGCCGGAAAACACAGATGTTGAGCATTCAGAAACAGGAGAAAACACAGACAAGGAGACGAATGTTTTTCAAGGCAAGGACTTCACCTGGAGCAGGACACCTCCAAAAGTTGCTCGAGCTCGCAGAGAGAACATAATAGTGCGTCCTCTCTTGGCAGTGATAAGATTTTACGACAAAACAACAAGAACCAAGCGTCGTTTGGAAGATAAAATGGCAGCATTTCGAGAAATTTTGGACAAGTTCATTGGTTTGTGTAAATCATTGTATTTGGTTGGTTCAGCTGTCTGTATCGATGAACAGTTACTTCCATTCAGAGGAAGCAGTGGATTCCGGCAATATATGCCGACTAAACCAAGCAAGTAAGGAATCAAAATTTGGATGATGCGATTGTGTTACGAAATACAGATTAATGCGAAAGTTTATTTGGGCAAAGAAAATAATGATGTACCTCGTGGATTGACAAGTGATGTCGTCTGCACATTGGTTCAGCCTATTTCTGGTCAGGACAGAGGCGGGCGAAATGTAACGACATATAATTTCCTTACATCTGTTGATCTTGCAAATCAACCGAAAAAAAAAAACAAAAAATTGACACTTGTTGGAACAATGAAGCAAAATAAAAGATAAATTCCACAAGAGTTCAAGCCTGCCAAGCAACGTGATGAAAACTCGCCTATTTTTGGATTTAGCAAGGATCTCACACTTGTGTCATATGTCATATGTCATGTGTCCCAAAGAAGAACAAATCAGTTATCCTCCTTTCATCACTCCATCATGATTCAGCAATCCGCAGCGATTCAGGAAAGCCTGAAATTATTGAATTTTACAACAGAACAAAAGGTGAAGAAGACGTGCTGGATCAAATGTGTTCAAGGTACAGTGAGCAACTGGCAGATGGACAATGGCAGTGTTTTATGGCATTATCAACATTGCTGCGGTAAATGCATTGGTCATGTATGCACACAACATGCGCAAAGATCAGCCTGAGAAGAATACAAAAAGGAAAGACTTTTTGCTCAGAATTACACATGATCTGGTGACACCATTTGTAACTCAACGATACAAACTTTCTTCGCTACCTAAGAACGTCAAAACAACAATAGTCATGTGCGGATTTGTCTCTAATTCTGAAGAAAACAGTATGCAGAACCCTGAAGACTACGAGGCGATATCAAGACAGCGAGGGCGCTTTCGTGTATGCAGCAGGAGTAGAGATGTGAAGACACAATTCGTCTACAAAGGATGTGGACATCACGTCTGCAAAGGCCATATGAGTATGATTGTTTCTTGTGACACTTGCAAGAATAAGGATGAAACTGATGAATCTGATTAGTTGCGTTGTTTTCCCAACTCTTCTTCTTCTCCAAACCATTTCATCTTATTTAAATTCTTGAATACAGAAATGAATATTGAACATAACGGGAATTCATATACCATATACAGTAAATGACAATCATGTCATTGTTACGTGAGGTTGTCATTTCAGTGATGTCAGATTGTTGTTCTTTTGTAAGCAGACATGTATTTTGATTTGACAATAAAAGAACTAAAAACCAGCATTAGTTATAACCACTTTCATGGTGACCCCAGGTGGCCTTCTACGTCCTAATATCTAGGGTGGCCTTTTGAGGGTTAAATAATGTATTCCTTTTGTTTTGTTGAATTGAATACGAAAAAGAAACGTTTCAGGCAACAGCAATAAATCCAATCGGATACATGAAACGCACCATTCGTGGCCTATACTTGTTCTGTTAATTTAGACCACATTTGCGCGACTTCAGGCTTCCGCCACAGTATAGTTAATGCCTTTGCCCTTTCTAGGACGTCACACAGCGTATGTTGGTAGTTGGTTGTCGACGTTTCGGGACAGCCTTCTTGGACTGGTTGACTCTCGAAGATAGGACCGATGGGCTATCCCGAAACGTCGGCAAGCAAGTACCAACATACGCTGCTTAACAACCCAGACGAGCGAAGGTCTTGATTACACTTGCTTATTACGTACATTTGTACACTCTTTATTGATTCAAATGCGCAAATTTATTCAATGATGATGTCTCTTATTACGACGCGGTACAGCTCAAACTCAGCATTACATACACGTGTGAATTCAGTTTCGCAGTATCGCCACCTTTAGCACCTGGAATATATCCCAGATAGGACACTTAGAGAGACTCTTAGAAACGCTCTGTAGGTGGTGGCGAATAGATACATCCTAATCCGTTGGACTGACACTTAGATAAGAATATAAAAACAGGAACCACGATAACCCTATACATTCCTTGCTTCAGGTTCAGGGCATACAACAAACCAATCCCTTCGATTTCCATGTCACGATTATTCTTCAAGGTAGTACACAGTGCGACATCTATACGCGAAACGTTGAACGTAATACGCCTGCATTACCTTTCGTTACAGGATTCGAAAATTAAGTTTCTTACAAGACATTTATGATGTAAATATAGTTACCCACACATCAGATCATACACCAACGCACGAAACTACTATTAAAGTTCGCAAGCAAACGATGGGGGGATTATGGTAAATTCTAATTAAGGAAGGTAATTTTCTTGCGCATACAGGGAAAATTACACGACTCGGTTGATCAATACACAGTCAAGCATTGCAGCTCATTCAAGTGACATTGGAAATTTTGTTTGAATATGATTGGCGATGAAGGTGTTGAAATTGATTATGATGATAAAGAAAGGAAAGGAAATTTAGCTGTTAAAATAATTTGCCTCGGAGACAGTGCAGTAGGGAAATCGAAGTAAGCAATATGGCATGTTGCACTGCGTTAACGGTAACTGACTTTCCAGTGAAATTTTCGGAAATGTCAGTTAATCAGCTTACTTCTGATGATCTTTAAAAACAGAACTTTGTTATGCAGTATACACACATGTTGCTTTGATTGTGCACAATATGTCTTCAAATTTGTGTTGCTGAAATATACTAATGAAACAAATAATCTCCAATGAGAAATGCGGTATCACCAATGCATGTAGATGATACTATCTTTCGTTGCACCATGCATGCCTATTTAATGTTATGTCTTAGCGATGCGGCAACATTTCAGCTTAGCGGAAGTATGAACAAACACCAACCTAATTTGTGTTGTGACATCTTAGGCTATGTTTTGAACAAATCATCACTATCCTTTATCGTGGTGTGTTGGAGTTTGGGCTAATGCCTTAGCTTCTAGAACGCAGATCAGATACTTTTTTTAACAACACAGTGCATTCCCTATTCCAGAACTGCTATAACATTTCTGTCAAGTAGTTGCCAGATAGTTAAATGAGCTGAGAGGAGTAAGGCGTTTCTTTGCAACCACATTCACAAAACCCAACCCTCATCAACTATTTTGTGTAGGACTGCATCGTGAGTAAAGGTTTATATTGCCAGTGCAAGACTAAAGGCAGAATAACAATTACTAGTGTACAAATTTCGAGAGGTATTGTTACATTCATAAAAGAAAAATGTTTTCTGAGTTCTTCATACTGATGGCTTGCTTTTTAATTTACAATTGTTAATTAGTTCACAGTAAGTTCAGATTGTGATCTTCTGTTTTGTGACAACATGCAGGCAGATGACAGTCTTCAGGATCAGAGTGGTATCTACCCACAAAACTATGCAGTGTAATGACCAAGAGGGCACTTACTGGCATTCAACTTGAAAACTCACAGTCATAATAAAAGCGTGTTGTTATAATACTGGAAAAAGTATTGATTAGAGTAGATTCTCCATTATGACCAATGATGAAAAAAAAATTATCACATATACATTAGAACTTAGGTCATTAGTTTGTGATCAAACCTCATTATTTTGATAATCATTTTGAAATTTTGGTTGGAGGGAGGAGGCACTGAATATTTCTCCTGCCATATATATTGCAGTCTCTTCATTGTAAGATAACATTTTGTGGTTTCATTCTAAAAATATGGGTTTTACTTATTTTTACTGTGCTCTGTTATGTGCATATTTATGTCATTTTGTATAACCTGCACAGCTTTCTTACTTTTCATTTAATATACTGTTGAAGTAGGACCCATACATTAATACTGGCATGGCCATAGTCTTGTAGAAATTGAGGATTATGTCTGTCCTATCTTTTTGAGCATATATATTTAAGTGACTTAAACTACTTTATTATCCAACAGATGCACACATATATAATTCGTAGATACAATTAGAATTATTATAAAATATTTAAAACTGCTCCAACATATTTCAGATCAAAAGGGACCCATCATCAGGGAGCTTTATACAGTGCTTGGCCAAAATTAGAGTAATGGTTCTTTCATATCCGTTGATATGGATGTAGTTGGTGTTATGGCAGCATGTTTACCTGTGGTGCTTGTGTGTACTGCACAGTCTAGAGAGGCATTAGAGTGCAGTACACACACGCACCATGGGTATATATGCTGCCATAACACCAACTACATCCATATCAAAAGACATGATAGAACCATTACTGTAATTTTAGCCAAGCACCATATAAAGCTCCCTGATGATGGATCCCTTGTTATCTGAAACATGTTGGAGCAATTTTAAATATTTTATAATAATTCTAGTTGTATGTATGAATTGTATATTTGAGCATCTGTTGGATAATAAAGTATTTTAATCCTTATTGATGCATGGTACAAACATGAAGATATTTAAGTGAGTTATTTAACAAAGCTGCCAGTCACTGAGCTTCTGTAGAGTCAGTGACAGATGATTGAGAATGGAGCAATTGGTGGAATGATCCTGTAAGGGACAAAAGAAGTACTGGGAGAAAATCTGGTCTATTACAAATCCCACATGGGCTGGCCTGGGATTGAACCCAGGTCCCAACAGTGAGAGGCCTGTGACTAACCACCCAAGCTGTGACACTGCCCATACCCTTCTCCAGTGGGGCTCTTTTTATTTTACTGGTAGCCTGCTAATATTTGTGGTAAGTTTTGTTAGCATTTCTTGCATAAATGTCTAATACATTACAGCTGAGACAGTTATATGAGTTAACCTGTTGCAGTATGTCATCCTGCAGTTATTATGATTGGCATATTTCTTCTGAAATTTTAGCATTACAGGTTGAGTTTCTGTAGGTATATTCATTAGTATTTTTTTTAAATAAAAAGAATATAGGCAGGCACACATTACTTATCATTTGCAAATAATGGCAACAGCCTTGCTGCCTTGGAAGTAAGGGTGCAGACACTATGGATTAAGGTAGAAAACCATGACATAAAGTAGGCTGATTCAGCAGATCTAAGACACCATCCCTATCACTAAACTTGGTGACAGACTGGTTATGTCACAAGGACACACAAGAAACCCAGAATATTTGTTATAATATGCATCACACTGAAGAAATTAAAATAATATGTACAAACTCAACACTGTTAGTAGGCACATCTTTTACATTGAATAGCATTAATTTTCTTCCATTGTGAAGTTTTACTCGGTAGATCCTACACGTTGCGACTGAACTAGGATTCTTGACCCTTGGGTAGTTTACATAATGTATCATATTAAAACAAGCACTACTTTCACCATCTGTACAAAAACATGGTTCTGTATTGTTCAAGTCTTCTGTATACAGTATATACCAACAACAAAACAGTATAGTGCTGTATGATAAGACACACAGTGGTATGCAAGGAATAAAATAAAAAAGTTATGTAATGTGTTTCGGTAGCTACACATCATTATTTAACAGTGTTGTGCCAATTGCATGTAGTATCAAATGAACTGAATGGGGTTGATGATAGAGGAGAAAAGATATCAATTTAAGGATATGGAAGGGCAGGATAATGGCGCTAAATGGATAGTCTGCACTCTGTCTATATATTTCCTTCATGTTTGGTAGTTTTTAAATGTGTGATCCTGCAAGGAAATACGTACATATGAACGAAATAAATTACTCTTTCGAGCAATGTGGTTAGTCCGATACCACAAGCTTAATAAAAAATGCAGCTGCCCATATGCTGTATTTTTGTGATTCTCAAAATACACAAGACAGGAAATGTTTGTATAACGTCCATGTTTGGATCTTTGCATCGTGATTTGTTCACTGAGTTAGTACAGTCCTGATTCTAATATTTCTACATACCCGTTTTGAAAAGAAATAATGTTCCCGTACATTATACACTTCACACGTTTACTTCTATGCACTGTACCAGCATCTACAGAATGATAAAAAAAGAAAACGAAACATTGCGTGTTCACACACGATTCTACATGCAATGCGGCTAAACAGGCGGTAATGACAGCTAACGCATGTACATTTCTCCGCTTTCGTATGACTGCCCGCGCGACAGGCTGGATGTTTGTACTTCTGTCGAATTTACCCGGCATGCAAATCGCACCGATGGCGCCATATTATGTTAAAATCGCGAACAGTTTCCGTAGTGTCTCTGGCTCTACCGTATTTATCGCGTAAACTGCATGATTTTCGGGAAAATGTACTTTGCATAAAACGAACGTTTTGAATTTTCCTGTACCCTTTTTCAAGTCGAAGACAATCTACAGATATACGAGGTGTGGCTATGACGAGTCCTCGCACAACGCTTGTCCTAGACCTTTGATCACGTACTAGTAACTGCTAAAATTCACACAGTCGGACGTTCCGTTAGGTTGACGTAGTTACGAGTAATAACATTTTTCTAAACTTTATTAATTTTCCGCGACCATGCTTCATAAGAAAATAGAGTAATGAATGCATGCAAAATTTCTTGCGAAACCGCTTCCAACATCAATTTGTTGCGTTGGGCGTAAGGAGAAGATGACATTTACTTAATGCATTCACAAAATAACTTCTGGGGATGCATTGAGGCCTAGAAGGCCCTTACAGAGAGGCGTAGAACTTCCGACAAGAATTCCTTTGAAGAGGACAACACAGACTAAAGCCAATTTAATGTGTTGACACAAGAGTCATTATTTAATAGCCATGCGTATGATACATTTACGTAGGTCTTCATGTTAAGCGTCTGCTTTGTCAGATTTAAACGGAAATTGAATTTGGTGAAATTAATAAATCCCCCACTAAAATCTCACAAAAATACAGCTAAGTAGTCTGATGTACTTAACATTTATGTCTGTGAACTGGTTGGTCGTTGAGATGTTCTGTATTTGTCAGATGACAACTTATTCTTTAAGTTACTTAGAGAATTTCAGGTGTCAAAGGTTAAAACTGAAGGCTGCAACAGTCAGTTTTCTCAAAACCAGCTGCATGAATCTGAATACCACCCTTTCAAAGTGAATACATATCTAATTTACTACAGTTGTAACATGCAGTGTCATCTTACCATAATAATACACCTGGCTGCCTCAGTAGCACCTCATTCAAGATCAACACTTATAAAAACAACCAAATTCATTGCCTTCTATGATTTTACCCTATTAACAAAGTCTCCAACACACAGCCAATGAGACTTTGTTTTTGATACTGCATTTACATAGTATAACATGTAAGTGGCAGGAGAAGGGGCTTCTTTCCAAATAGGTTACAGCCTCAAACAGTTACTCAAATGTCCCTGGTTACATAACCCAAACAGTAACAATTTGGTATCAAGTTTTTATGTCTTTTTCTCACATGCAGTGAATAAGAATGCAATGTATTTTCTGTTTATTTCAGGTTGGTGGAACGGTTTCTTTTGGATGGATACAAGCCACAACAGCTCTCAACATATGCCTTGACTCTGTTTCGCTATCCAACCAGAGTTGAGAATGAGTCAATTATTGTAGGTAAGCTAGTATTCTGTATGCTGGAAAACTTGGCAGTTCCACAGTTAGAAGCTGAAAATTTTATTAAAATGGAGTGTCACATCATTATAATAAGTGTTGTGATGGGCAGGAGGCTAATTCACTTGGCCCTTGAGATCCCCATATTTGACATCCCACCTTTCTTTGTGTGGATATATGAAACGCTAGGTATGGGTGGACTGGGTGAGCAGACACCTTGTGTGACCTCACAAGTGTGGATCACTGCATCAATTGAAACAATAATGGTAGAGATGGTAAGTAGTGTATGTGTGTGTGCTGAAATCAGTTACTGTCTATACATGCCATGTGATGAAATGAGTGCACATGAAAATTTACTGAACCAAATGTTTTGAATTTGCACCACCCCTACTATTGCAGCTGATCCCCTACACCAAAATATCATCCATGGCAGCAATAAAAGTGGTCACTGATGCAATAAACAGACACTTCAGTACAGAATTCAATTTAACAATTACAAAGACAGTGATTTATTAAAAACAGACTCAGATATGGACAATATGGTGAGCAGAGCAGTAAGAGGTGCATTCACCATAGATTGATGGCAAAGAACAGGTATCATGGCACAAGGAGTCTTGATTTCAGTGTTATCATGTATAATGGGTGCAAAACATAAAGGCAAATGGTAAGTTTGACCATTTTGCATGCCATGTATGCATATGGGGTGAGTGGCAGGATAGGTTCACTCATTCTTATCCTTGACACTAGATGGGAGTGGTCAGCTTCACGTCCTAGCTGCTGTACCCCCAGTACTCATTGAAGAGGAGACTGGGTGGGCCCCAGAATCAGTGTCGACACTGGGTAGCTTCCTCAAACTCGGTGACTTTCCAGATATTGTATATGTAAAAATTTGCACTTTTTGGACAGGATTTATATCAAGGACTCTTTCAGTTAAGAGTCTGGTGTCTTACAAGTTCATCATATTCCTCCCGAGTTGATGTGCTGAATTATGTACGTAAGTAAACTCTCAGAAATTAGCCGTGGTATGTTGCTGACAGGCAAATATAATAGAATCACTGCTCTGTGCTGCTGAATGGCTTCTTTAGGCATTCAGTTACAACTCCTATCAAATATTAAAGTTGACCAGCAGTGAGGGGCATATAACAGTACGTTAGTATCAGTCATTTTGCTATAACTAAGACATGGGATTGGTGGTGGACAAAGTGACATTTGGACAGGTACTTTTTTTTTCCTGTCCATATATTTGCATCTAAGCTTCATGCTCATTCATTCGTCACCAATGCTACATACTGTTAGCAAATGACATCATTAAATAACACATCTTAACAAAAAAGTAACAAAATGTAGATCAAGTTGCTGCAAGCTTAGCTTCTAAGCGAGGGTTTCACTTGTTCAGTTTCTGACAGTTGTAAGGAGCCAGCTCAAACATAATTGCTACATGTTTTAGGCACTAGGCTGGCTGCCCTTGCCTGGTTTTGTCTCCGCTCTCCATGTTTCTTGTACGACTTACACATATTGCAACAAATTTGATTCCAGAAGCTTGTTCACTTCTTCTATAGATGACACAGTGTATATTATCTACTAGCATGAACACCAACTTCAAAATTAGCTGATTTGGAAGTGTCATCAGCTATGAAGCCCATGCATGAGTACTACTACAGCAGTGCCCAGCCATGAAAAGAACCCAGTAATTAATCATTAAAACCAATAATGATTATCTGTTTATGCCTTTCAGATTTCTGGGATACTGCAGGCCAAGAAATGTTCCAGTCTATGCACCCATCTTACTACCACCAAGCTCATGCCTGCATCATGGTGTTTGATGCTACCAGAAAAGTAACATACAAGAATCTAGCAACATGGTACCAAGAACTACGAGAACATAGACCACACATACCTGTATTATGTGCTGCCAATAAGATTGACAGTAAGTCTGGTTCTCTTTAGCATTGCTCCTGCATAACAGTCAGAATTATCACAAACAGAAACAAGTGACCACACACTCCATTTTCACATTTGGAAGATTATTGGTTGGAACACTGTCAGAAGAAAAACTACTCAGAACAAAAAGGAAAGACTTTTATGCAATGAATACTATAACAATATGAGGGATCCAGTGACCCAAAGCAAATTCTGTGGGACACTGGGATAGAATGCTCAACACCCCATAAAACTGGGACTGTCCCAGGCAAACCAGGGTGGATGGGTTCCACATACTGTCCACAAATTAATTAAATGGGATGTTACTATTTAGTGTTTTGGCTAACATATTTTGATCAATGATCATCAGGGGAGTTCGCAGTAATTACACAAAACAGTTACATATGGAGAGCTGTGAAACTTGTGTTGCTAACAGTGTGTGCATATAAACATAATAAAGGTAAAGGTAAAGCAATCCCTGTACAGGCCTATTCAGGCCCAGAGGGTTCGAGGAAGCTGGGATTCCCAGATATTGAGACATATGGTACATGAAGGTGGTAAGGGTGTCAGCCCTGTGCACTGAGAAATATTCCTGGTACTCACTGCTGTTAGAGGCTGAGTTGACCCCAAGGGCCATAGTGCGGCCAGAAGGATTACGTCAATGAAAACTTCCAATGACACCATAATTACACCATCAGGGATAGAACCCACGGACTTATGGCTTGTAGTGCAGTGCCTGAACCAACTGTGCCCCCATAAATGTAGTACATAATACATAATTTCAACAACACTATTTCTAAAACCCTCTGTATGTATCAATGCAATTAGTCAAGAAAAACAATGCAAATTATAACATTTAATTAATGTGTGCTATGATGGTAGTTATATGACTGTATCATTTGGATGTGTTTGTACTTATTCCACACTTCACTGACAACCAAACTAAGGTAGTGAATGTCATTTAACATGCAATATTTCAAATTTCAGCTAACATGGAAGTTACACAGAAGATGTTTGCATTTCCTCAAAAGCACAACATTCCACTTTATTATGTATCAGCATCAGACGGCACCAATGTGGTTAAGGTACTGTAACGGCACTGTGATTTTATGTTAACTTCACACAGGACTGTTTCCACTTTTTCAGTATTTGCTGCCCTGGAGCTGAAACCGAGCATCTTCAGAAAGAAACCGTTGTCTCATTACATAACCTATATGCTCATTATTTACAAGTTCTATGTCAGGAGCAAACTTATACATATGCTCCATATACACAGCCCCATGCACCTGACAGCCCCCCCCCCCAAGTTCTAAAAGTACGAATGTAAGAATAAAATCGTTTGAACTTCATGGAATTTTATTCAGTTCTGTCGGGTTCAACAAAAATAGCAAGCAGAGTAATTATGCAGCTAATTTCAACACTGTTCATTCTTTTCAGAACCATCCAAATGTTTTCCTGATGCCAGCAAAAGAAAGCAAGCATTGTGGATGATTTTTCAAACTGAAACTATATCTCAGGATTATTAAATTGACATGAAACTTTGAAAACTCACATAAATGCAAGTAAGTTACCTGAGATTTGTTTTGCAACTAGATCAGTAGATCAATTTCAGAAGTATGCTCTTATTGGCAGCAAGTACTGAAATGTGGAGTTCCGTCTCCTGGGATACAATCCACGTAGATTTGTTCATAAGTATGATTTTGGAGGAGCTTGCTGCCTTCTTCTTCAGGGTAGTTTACTGTCCTTGGACTACACATCTGATGGCAGCCACAGGCTCCACCAGAACATCAGTACCTGCACATCTGTCCACACACACATTTGTGATGTGCTGTATCTTTATGCTTGTTTTGATACTGAAACTGTCCTGGCCAAAGGCCATTTTTAAACAGTCATATATACTTATAAAATTCCTTTTAGGAGTGGGATCAGTTGTCCTGGAAATATTGTTTTGACATTAAATTTCCCACAAATTGCATTGCTTCATCCACCACAATTTTATGTCAGAACCTTCTTTTACTAAAGTCAAATTTTCTGTTACCATTGCAGCTTTTTCAAGATGCAATACACTTAGCCGTGAAGTACAAGAAAAACCCATCAGATCTCACAGATCAGATTATGGAAGAACTGGAGAGAATATGAGCATTCCAATAAAATTAGTATGAATTACAGTAAAAGTAACTTGTATTTATTTAAATTCTCAGTAAAATACTCAATGCTGTTCATCTATCTATGAAGTTCCCTCCCATCACCAGACATTTAGCATTGATTCTGTTTGCCTCATCTTTAAAATTTTTAACCATCTCTCTGTTTTTCACAATAATTGGTATGGCAAGCAATCTGTCTCTCAATTTTCATGCACAAACTTCAGAGGTGGGAGAACCACTAGCACCACATAACCCTTTACACTGCTTTTTCAAACAAGATACAACTTTACTGTCATTTGTAAGAGTGGTCCTGACTTTGGTCTTTAAATTTCAAATTGCTGTTGCTGTAAAGATGAGCATCTGCCATCTTGCAGCTGAATGTGTGAACCATGTTGTCAGCTTTGGTAACTCAAATTTCACTATATACAATATAAAAAAAAACAGGAAGTTGCTGCAATAAAAAAGTTTTTTTGGTGGCAAAACAACAGGCTGGTCTTAATGCCTCAGCACATTTGATACCAGAGATGCCATCTCACAACACAGAGAGAAACATAGCACAACTCAAGCTGCAATGAAACTCCTGTAATATGTGAGTGCACCACAGTATGGGTGCTGTTAACAGGGCTGGTTATGACACAGCTAGCTATGATGTCAAGAAGAGAGTGTTTAAGTGGTGGAAGAATATGTTTTCTGGTTACTGCATGTGGCCATGGTGAAAAGTTTTGTAATTTGTAATCTCCAGCAAAAAGAACAGAACACAAAACCACTGAAGCACCTGAAGTATGGACTGTGACTAGTGCAAGAGCTGGTTGGAGATGGACAAACCCCAATGCTGAGAGATGTCGATGACCATCATTCAAAGTGAAGAAAGACTGAATGAAAACTCCCACTCTGCTAAGAGAATGAAGACCAAAGTTCAAAGGACTCTGCAGCGTGTAATGATTGGAAGGTCAAGGGAGGGCAGAAGGACATATTGTACTTCTGCAAAATGTGTCCCTATCGTCCCCAGAACAGTGTTTCAACAAGTAGAGCATGTTTGAAACGTGATGGCACACGCGCAGAAACCAGATTTAGTCCTTCAGCAGAATGGACGAGTCCATTTCAATTGGCGGGGGGGGGTCAGTTCATTCGATTACTGGCAGCCGAGGTGTGCGCATCAACTGTAGTAATGGTAGTAATGCTGGATACACCATGTTCTGAGGTAGAGTGCAAGACTACTGGCTATCCATTCCACTCGCATGTTTCCCCTTCACTTCCCCTACCATGCGTCACTGTGTGCCATCAGGTTTCAACTGGCCTCTACCACATACATTAGTGCACATGAATTGTAAATAAGCTGTAACTGTAGGGATGCATAAATTGAAAGTGCCTGATTCAACAAACTTTGTGCCATACCATGCCACCTAATACTGTCAGCATAATTTCTGCAGTTTTTTTGTGTACTTATACGAATGTGTATCATTTTACATGAATTCAGCAGATGGTGTCAGACAATAGTGAGGTTCACAGGTCACTCCATAACTGTGGGTTCTTAGTATGGAAATTGCTTCTCGTCACCCTTCCAGTGCCTAGAAAAAGGAGATGACTAATACATTTTCAGAGAGTTTGATCCCCTATATAAATGTAACAGTGCAAATATGTAAATACTTAAATTATGCATAATCAGTGATCACAACACAAAACTGCCACTGCTTAGAAATGAACTCAGGCCATGCAGTAAGAAGCCAGTTATTCCGCAAATGCCCGACTCACAGAATACGCATCACTGGTGTGAACAACTAAGCCTCGGAAGTTGCCAATTTTCACAGCTGTTTCAAAGTTTAAATGAAGTAATACTGATAATCTACATGCAAGAGAAAATAACTTGTGCTGGCTGGCATTGGACAAGAGAAAGTGGAGTGGTAATATACAGGCCTTTCCTGTGTGGAAAATATGTTACCACAATAAATGGTATTTCTTTTGCTTGGTTATCAGAAGGCATCCAGATACTTCAAAATGCTTGAATACACAAACATTTTAATAGGTAAGCAAAGTGGACACAAGCTTGGGACCAAATAATGAAGTGCCATCAATTACAAATTATGGAGATTAAAACCAAGGAAGTTCTCATTCACAACAAATTTCAGCCCGTCTCAGTAAGAGGAAGACCAACCTCAGATTGCCTTACATTATCCTGTAACTCAAGGGTCAAGATGATGTAATAGTTCATTACTGTATTTTTATACACATTTTACAGTGAGTTGCTTTATATAATAACCCAAGGGCTGCACAGGGTTATTCCACAGGCTCTAAATTCACACAGCTTTGCAGAAAGTGCTGCTCCCAAAGTCAGGGCTTGACTTCCTCTATTCTCCCCAGAGCTGTTAGGCAGTCATCTTTCAAATACCTGTATTTGTTGCTGTGACCAATACAATATATTTTCTTGATTAAGGGAGCCTGTTGGCACATGGGGGTTGAAGAAAAAAATTCAGCAGTGGAGAGATCCTTATATTTAAAAAGGTTGGGAACACAGTTCCACTTTTATTATACTTTGACTCGTAACTTATATTTCTTTAAGGCTGGTAGGTTAGCAGCGCTAAGATCTGACACCTCTGGAGTTGCATTTGCAAAAGAAACAAACTGGATCATAATTTTCCCAAGTGTCTGCTGAACTCCTAGTTTTTGTGAGGTATAGTCTGAATTATTTTCAATTGTCTGTGAATAACTCAATTTTGTATTTTAAAATTTAATCATGCAAAAACAGATACACATAAATATGTAAACCAGTGCAAACATGTATGTAGAATTTGTATCAGTACATTAAACAAATAAACTGTCATCTAATGCACATAATAATAATGTAGCTTCCCTGACAGTTTCATGTTTCCTATCACAGACCTGTCATTCAGGGTTTGCAGCAGTATTGTGTGTCACGGGGAGGCCAGACTCAGCTGAAAGGGGACAGAACATATATTGATGGAGCCATGGAGAATGGCTACTGCTGAACCAATATCAACAGGATTGTACAGTTGTTTGATTGGGCATTTTGCTTATAATGATTAGGTGGGGAGAAGAAAGACAAGAAAAAAAGTGGTCAAATTGGACACTTGCAGTTCTTGGTAATTTAAAGAAGTTAGAAATTTCGGTACAATTAATTGTTATTTACTGAATTTAAAGCAATATTACTGGTAGTACCTATTCTTAATGCAACATTAATGCAACTTTAGATATCTACATGGTCATCCAGGTTAATCTTATCTCACACATCTTATTATATACATATATACAAAGTAATGACCTTATGGTTACACCTGGAGATGACCTAAAACTACACGTTTTGGCTGCTGCAGGAAATAAGCCTTGTAATGATCATGTGTAACAACTATTCTGAATGCCTCCTGGCAGAGGACCATGGTCAAACAGGGAAAATGAAGAAGCCTGGTGCACAAATATTATGCCAGTAAATCAAGACACAATGGCAAAAGCTTTGCAGAAGTGATAGTCAAATACTTTTAAAAATACCACACATCTAAAATAATAGACAGACAGAAAGAAAAGCAAGAAGTTGGGAATGCTGGTGGTGAATATGAAGGTGAGAGCTGTGAAGATGAGAGAGTAAATGGGCATACTGATGACAGTTGGACCAACTAAAGGTATCTGATTTTCAAGAAGGAAACTAACCCCATACTTGTAACATATTTTTAAGTAGCATGAAATTAATGCACCAAATTACATTTCTTAATGCAGAATCATCTTCAACTAAGAGCCACCTTCCATTCTTATCAATACAGTACAATATGCCAACTGCATTACACATTGTGAAATTCCTGTTTAAGAATTTTCTTGACAGCAGCTGATTACAAACAATAAACTGAGGAAAAGTTTTTAATGTAAGAAATTCAACAATGGCATACTTAGACTCGGAATATATGAATTGAACATTAAATCAAAGGAAATATTTGACTGCAGAACGTAAGATGCAGTTCACTCTGTATAAGTGCAACATCAAACATGTTAACACTTATCAGAATTAGGATCAATAATTTGTTCAAGTGACGTATAATTCTTGCTACACCTTTTAATACTGTCACTGTAGTGACAAGAAAGATGGGGAAGTTTTAAATTTCCTGTTCCATTGTAAAAAAAAGAAAAGAAAAGAAAAAAAAAAGCTGCTTGTATGTTGCAACAAAAATACAAACTTAACCTAAAATAATCTCACTCAATTTTCCAATACAGAAAGTCACCTGACATCTACTATAATATTATTAAGCTCATTATGATTTGCTACATTATATCTTGTTATGAGGCTCCATACTCAATTAACCATAGAAAAGAACAGTAATAAATTTGTGAACCTCTGATATAAAACTCAGTCTTCATCAACATTAAGGTCATGCAAGGATGTGGTTGAATTAGATGCAAAGTGTGATGCCATATCAACACTGAAGGCAGGATCCAAATTTGTATTGGGATGCAGAGCCCAAATAATTTCTTGAAGTCGCTGGATTTCCAGTTTCTGTAAAAGCAACACTCCACACAAATCCTTAAATTTCTCTACATTATTTTGTTGCATAGATTTCACCATATTCTCCAAAGCAGCTACAGTTTGCTTCAACTGCATAATCTCATCTTCATTCCTGGCCTCTTCTCCACATACTGTTGAATTTGTGACTGATTTGTTACCATCATGACTGCTCAGTGTTGAAGCACCCAACTCAGTTTGCGTTGTGGCTATCTTTTGATTGGAGTAAGCACCTTCTGCATTACTGTGCTCACTACTTCTAACACTGCATCTGTAAGAGAATGGGCACATTAAAACACAATTCTAAAAATTTCCAGTGGGTTTCCAATTCCACAGAACGAGAAAAATAATGAGTGGGTTTTCAGGCACTTGAGAGTCAAGAGTTACCCCCACCTATAAAACAAGAAATCAAGAATAAAACTGCATGTGATGTTAATATTATGAGTGATGGGAGTTGACAATGTAATCAAATATTAGCAGAATAACTACAGTTTCATGAATGGTGCTGTGAATTGATGGAATAAATAAATAAAATTACAATCAAGTGGTTGTATATTGAAATAAATGGAGAAAGGATGTCAACTGAAGAATATTGGGAAAAACATCTGAAAGCTGAAGTTAGTGAGATGAAAAATATATACCACAAACAGATGTATGAGTGCTGAAATATATAAGGGAATTTAGGACATTATAAAAATTAGTGGCTTCATGCTATATGACTATATAGTGTAACCAGTACTACTAAGGTACTGAAATAAAGGAAATTAAGGTGAACCAGACATACAAGTTAGAAGCAGCAAACAGAGCACACAAATTCTGGCAAGAAAACCTCTGGGATCAGTCCATGTCAAATGAAAGCACAATTTTACAATGTTCACATGAGACCCTCTAAAATTTTTATCACATCTATAGCATATGCTTTATGAAAGTATCAAGAATTAGTATCATAATCGTAACTATTTCTGTGATATACAAAGAGACACACTTGTTGTTCTTAGGTGTAGGACACTATGGCCTTGGCTTGTGTAGGTGTGCACCACATGGTAACTCTGCTGTGAACACTAGAACCTGAGCAAACTACAGGCACTTAAGTTCTCTCTCGTTAGTCACAGAGGGAGGTACTTGGATTCCTGTGGGCACTCAAGAACAGCATGCTCAGGAAAATATAAAAGACAGGATGTTACAGTTGGCCAGAAGTTCATAATGAAGGGCTTTGTGATTTGTACCCCTCATTTTTTTTGTGGCACTACAGCCCAAGGCTGGCCTAGGCTGCCTTGTGTTCAAGGTTTCTATATCACACGCAATTAGACTCCCCCCACATACGGCTCCTCTGAATGAGTGCTAAACTCTATGCAGAAGCTGATACCTACACAACACACAAAAGATGAACTCCCATGCCCTCAGCCGGATTCAAGCCCAGATCCCTGCAATCAAGTGACTGCAAACCTACACCTTAAACTGCACGACCACCAGGGTCAGCACCAATTATTGTTAGGAAGATGAAATGTAGAAGGATGGGAGGGGCTAGGCACATACTGTGCATGGCAGAGAACATAAATATATACAGGGTTTTGGTGGGAAAACTGAAGTAAAGAAACAACTTGTAAGACCAAGGCATATGTAGAAAGATGTAAGAATAGTTCTTAAAAGTGAGTGGATTTACTTGGCTCAGCCAGTTGCAGGCTCTTCTGAATGCAGTAATGGACCGCTGGGTATCACAAAATGTGGGGAGCTTCTGAACTAGGCAAGGAACTGCTAGCTTCTCAAGAACACTGATCCATGGAAGTGATTAGTATTTGAGTTCACCTTTACTCAGTATACCACACAATTTACAGTCATAAAAACAGCAGCCTCTATTGATAGGAAGATGCATCAACTGAATTAGCAAACGTTCATGACATTCAAGACTAAAGCTTTGGCAGTCACTTTGTTGACTGCCACCAGAAACCATACTATTTAAAGTGAGAAAGGGAAGTGTTTTATTTAATGATGCTGCCAACTGATAATATAATTCCAATGACAGACAAAAAATGATTATAGAGTACTGCTTGAATGATAGTGACAGCAGGAACTGATGAATGTGGAGAGAAAACCTACCCCAGTGCCACTTAGTCCACCACAATTTCCCCCAGACTGGGCAGGGATCAGTCCCCAGGCTCTGTAATGACAGGCCAGCGACTAACCACATGAACATGGCACAGCCTGTCACTAAAGTATCCAGTCATTAAGATCACAAGATACATGAAATTTGTCTGTATAGAATACTTCACATACAGGGGCAGTTTTTAAAATCACAATGTCACTTAAGTTCCCCCTTCCCTTTCAGTAGCTTGGACAGCACTGTGAGTGGAATGACTGCACTATAGCCTGGACATTCCAATGACAAACTGTTGGACTTACAGCGGTGGCAAAAAATTTTTCTCTTCTCTGAAGTGCCCAAACTGGCTGTCAGGCCCGTCCAGCTTCCTATTCAACCGATCTTTCCTCAAGGGTGAAGCAGCTGCTGTATATGAAGCTGACCTCCACTGGTGAGGTTGGAATTATGTACAGCTCTACCTCCAACCCTCCGAATGCCTCGATTGTGCTGCATTAAGCACTGAGATAACTTCACCCATACCCTTTTCTTGTTAACAAATATTTACAGTGGTAAAGTTGAGTGTTTCATTGCACTGGTAACATAAACTTGAAGGACAGATGGCACTCAGATATTGACATTCCCTATTACTCATTACATTCATTACATGAGAATATTTATGTGTTATGCAATGCAAATTCTACACATATAATGGACTCCTTTCTGCAGAAGCCTGAAGCAAAACAAAAATGATACCAAGGGATAAATACAGAGTTTGAATGGGTGGGTGGGGGGGTGCAGATGAAGATGGGAAAATTATATCAAAATTGAACTAAGAAAACTGTCTACTGTAAATTGGATTGAGCCCATTCACATTATGATACATAAAAAAATTTATCAGAAGTGCACAATCTGGTTATAATACCAGTTATACATACACAGTACCTTCGGACTTTCTGCAGATCTAAACAATATTTTAGTCCCTTCCTGTAAGTAATGAACTCTCCAACACATTCTCCACAAGAACACACAAGGGCACATTTCTTTCCTTCACCTGTTTTCTGCACACGATCTGAAATGCCTTGAAGAGAGAGAGAGAACATTTCTGCTGTTACTAAAAAGTAACCCAAAATCCTTTAAACACTAAATGATTAACAACTCAAAATAACTCTATACTCATACTCACTCTAAACTGTTTACTACGCATCATTATAAAGCCTGTCTGGTGAGAAAACTGTTGAAGGGGGTCTGACACAGGAGTAGAATGCTCCTCCCACCTGGTTGGGCTGTGCAAATTTGGGTTCCTTGTATAAGTGGCAAACCACAAGCCTAACAAATTATGAATGAGAACCAGATTACAGAGGATGCTGAGAATGATACCTCTGTTATTCTTGCTGTCAGAAGAATGTTGAAATTTAGCACTCATTTCATTGCTACTGGGGGTAGGATTGAGGGCAGCAAATTTTAAAAACTGCCTGCAAGACAAACTGGACCAAAAACAGTGCCAGGTTTGAATGGCCCCCTCAGAACCTTCAGCCATCTTGAACAGAAGATACCTATGTTTCTAATTTAATGTTTACTCTAGTTACTAAAAATAACATCAACACATGAACATAAACATTCTATTTCTGGTGCCAGGAATGTACACATAACAACAGACATCATGTCCTGCATGTGCTGCAATCTGTTTTTTTTTTTTGTAAAAAACATTCTATGCAATAGGTTTCACAATTTGAATATGAGTCTCAACTTCCAAATCAATAAATAATCTTATTTAATGATATTGCAACACAATGGAATGATGATCATTAAATTGAAACTCCATAGCCCAACTAGATGCAAGGAACATCTGACTATTCCACCTGAGTTGCTCAATAATTTGAGTGAAGCTCACTGCACTATGCATTATGGTCATATGAGTTATGACATCATGTAGGCTTAATTTAATATTGTACATTATGTGCATAATTTATTTTGTCTTCTATTAAACCAACACTTAATGCACTATCTTTCTTACGCTGAGTCACGTTGTTTGACTAATACTCCAATGTGTATCGGCTCTCACTGTCGCCATCATCAGGGAGTACCATCTTAACTCTTAACTTCTCGACACATTAACTGGTTTCAAACATCTGTCTCAGCACGTGTTGCTGAAATGCAGTCTTCACTTACTATACATTATTTCTAAGGCTTCCTGGTTGTCACCTCAATGACTGGTCACTAAAATCATGTTAACACTTATTGCTTCAAACACATGATTCATAGTATCACAAATGCACCACAGTTCACATTGTTGTAGTTGCTGAGCTGAGGTATTGTGCACCAAGGTAGTTTAAAAGATAAAACAATTAAAATATTCAAACACTCTACCTGGGATGTAAAGATAGCTCTTAAACAACAGCATGTGAATATTTTAAGTGTTTTTTCTTTTGAACAACTGCGGTACGCAATACCAGAGTACAGGAACTGCAACAATATGTATGGTGGTGCATTTGTAATACTAAAAATCACGTGTTTGAAGTGATAAGTGTTAAAGTAATTTTAATGACCAATCATCAAGGTGACCACCATGAAGCCTTAGAAATCATGCATCACGACTGAAGACTGCATATCAGCAACAGGTGCTAAGACAGATGTTTGAAACCGGTTGAAGTGTCGAGAAGTTAACAGTTAAGATGGTACTCCCAGAAGATGGTGACAACAAGCACTGAAACATGTAAGAGTATTAGTCAAACAACGTGATTTGGTGTGAGAGGGGTAGTGCACTAAGTGTTGGTTTAACAGAAGACAAAATAAACCAAGTAGTCTTGTCTAAACTGGCCTATTATGACATATAAACACCAATGAATTTTCAGCGAACAAAGGATACATCATATCCCTTTGTGATACTTAACTGTTTATCATTCTTGACTCACATTTCCAAATACTATTCCTGCATCAGAAGCAATATTAATGAGTGAAAATCAAAATATAATAAAAATATGTAATTACATCTTTGTGTTGCTAAATTTTCACCTCTGAAGTGACAGAAACCACAATGCACATGCTTTACCAACACAGAGAGTGATGGCAACTGAAATGACAGCTGTTAATGTCAATGGGTTTGTCACTAAAACAAAATTGAAAGCATAACCTTCATAGTACACATTTCTTCTTGTATATTCATCAAATACAGCTGTGACTTGAATATGAGAACTGAAAGCGTAACCTTAGTTCATTATATTTTGTGCATCATCTGTTGGTTGTCACTAATTTGAACAATGAAAGCCTAACCTTGGTGGATTACATTTTGTGTTTTTCTCTATTTGTATTTTGGTAAATGAGCTCAACTCATGTAACCATCTCTGTTGTCAACCCTGATAAAATATGACATGAATTCTATACAGCACAAGAAGAATCCAATGTGCAAAGATATATACCTTCACTCAGAGACAATGGGCTTTTGGATCAGTAAACTGAGCAGACAATTTATTTTATACAGTGGTATTTTCTATGAATATTTAACAAACAAACAAACAAAAAAAAAACATAAACTTATAAGCCACACTGGACAGTGATCACAAAACTTTCTGTCCCCTAAATGTCTTCTACAGAACTCTAAGTGGATCAAAATTATAGAAAACAGCCACTGACAGCACAAATGGGGGTAGAAGAAGCAACCAAGTTTATTTGCGAGCTGATATTCAAGCAAACTGGGGAAGACCTATGGATCAGCGTTTGTGAATATGTGAACAACCTAAAAAACAATAGCGAATGAAAATGTAGTATACAAAGAAGCTCGAAAATAAAGATAACAGCAAATAATGGAATAAGTAGCAGCAGCAGCAAGGACAGTGAATCTGATGAATGTGGGAAAGGAATATCACAGGTAGCAAAATTATTAGACAGTGGTTGTACATGCATGTGACTATTACTGTCCAAAAACAACATTTATATTTTATGAAAATTCCATGGAAATTTATCACCACATACAATGGAAAGCATACATCAGGTCATTTTTTCTTGCATTAGCTGTACTTCTGGGAGACAGAAGATAAAACTGTATGCTACCGCTGTGCAAGTGACAACTCCTACTCTTCCACATGCACATACCGCTGGGCAAACAGTATTGTTTACAAACATATTCCCAGATCTGCATTACACATTCTGGGCATTGCTGCACAATTACATAAGTATTGTGACATGTCATTTTGTTGCCAAGCCTTATTAACTGTGCATTTAGTACGTAATTTTTCCTTAACTAGATTGTTTCTGCACACAAGAAAGTAAAATATTCCGATGGACACATCCCGTTACTATACTTCGGTCATCTTGGTGCTTTTATGAGGATGCCAGGGCAGAAGCAGGCTGCAGTCCTATATTTTTTTTGGCACTGTTAAACATATGAATAGTTTAATTAAGTAAAGTGGTTTCATAAACCATACAAATAGCGAAGTCGGTAATTTTGTCCAAAACATTACCATTAAAGTTACTACAACCTCGCCACGTGTCTGTGACTAATTACACACGTCTTAATACATATGGCTAAATTTAAAAGGCTATTAAATATCCAAAGTATAATACAGCATCGCTGTTATGACAAATTCTAAACGAACGGTAATTTAAATTTTGATATACGTTGAGTTACTATAGACCCAAAACCTCACCCACGAAAATGTTGCAACATTTTCGTAATTCAGGACGTACTAACCTGACACATACATATGTCTGTTTCCTACTGTACACGGATAACTTTCATCACAAATTTTTTTATCACACCTAGTACATCGAAAATCTGCACTACTTGACGCCATACTTGAACACAAACAAACGGTCCCTCCAAAACCGAATGACTTATGCGTCATCCCCGTCAGCACTGCCCTCACATTACTACCAACTGCCAGATGTGTAGGCGCAAGCAGTGCTGCTGTCTTGCAATGGAGTAATAGTAATACATCAACTAAGTGCTAGTAGCGCTGCTCGGTCGGTGAAAACGTTCTATCATTCTACAAAATATTTCCTTATCCGAAAACCTCTTCGTGTTCCCGATATTTCTTATTTCCAGAAGCCTTCGTTCTTAAGTTATAATCCTTGCTCCTTCGCAAACTTTCTTCCCAGTCTTTAAATTTCACTCTTTTTTTTTTGATTAACCAGTAAGACAGACACTGTTGCGGGGGGGGGGGGGGGCTTTTTTTTCCTAATCACTAATAATCAGCGTAGTTTCAG
>Ga0136643_10001335_pt1 | contig 29733 bp, 18 predicted proteins | sample TergutLab28metaG_FD_96883 | JGI IMG/M metagenome (GOLD analysis project Ga0136643, IMG submission 96883) | Labiotermes labralis P1 segment gut microbial communities from Petit-Saut dam, French Guiana - Lab288 P1 (version 3) (version 3) | ecosystem: Host-associated > Arthropoda: Insects >... | reverse complement strand
TTACAGACATGCTGCCATCACGCCATCGCAATATAACATAACAGTACAGCATATAAGTAACTTTAGTGGGAAAAAGTAGCTCCCTGATGATGGTTTAAAGAAAAAACCGAAACATGTCGGAGCCCTTAATGTCATTTTAATGTTTTAACCAATTGAGGTTTTACATTGCATTTTAGAAAATTGTGCATATGTTGGTAAATAAAAAGCAAGGCTTGTTCATTTATTTATAAATTATTTATAGGCGCTGTCAGAATCTCAGGCTAGGCCTATACAGCGTAGGTTAGCGGACAATGAACTATAAGGGGATGTGCAGGGAAGCGACTGTGGCCTAATTTGGAATCATATCGCGACATCTACTTTCTACAGTAAAATCAGGAGAAGTTCAGTTTAGTCGACGTCACGGACAAGATTCGAACAGAGCGTCTCCCGAATACGTCAGAAACGTTACAATTTGGTTGCTCGGTAGCAAGGCGCGGGCGTACAGCACAAGTTCCACACCCTCCTTGTCGTCTCCGAATTACTCGGATGTTTCTACATAGAATAATTTCTTTGAAATTGCACGTGGAGTCCCGTTTTACTGGACATACTCGTGACAGGCCACACCTTGACTTACGCACGAGGATAACACTTCCGTCGTGAGGTCAGGTTTCTATGGTTTTTCGTCCTGTCCACTGCAGGTTTCTCACAAATCTTCAAGTCGTTCCCTTTAAATCTGTACATTTACATCAACACAATGAAGCCTTGCGACCAGAGTATGTTTCTTTCCTGAAGAATACAGCCTTATGGGCAACACGTCCAGTGATTTAGACTATCTCTTTCTGTCCGACCCAACTGACTACGTGCCTCTCCCTAATAATCCTGAGGACGAAAACAGATTCAGTTGCCCACACGTGTGTTCTACGTGGAATAGGCCTACCAGTGTACCTAGTCCAGGAAAAAAAAGTTAAAAGGTAAAGTTCACCCTAGAACAGGCCGTGAAGGCACAGAGCGGGAGTAGAGGTATTGATCTACTCTTTCTTTAACCTCGGCACTAGTGTGGATGGGTGATCAACGCCATGCCCCTGTCGCTTTACCCCCGGCAAAGAGAACCCGTATCAATTACACCGTAGGTTGGGTGGCTCCCAGTGCCGGTCTGGAGAGGTGCGGAAAATTTCGTCCCCACCAGGATTCGATCCCGGGACCGTCCAGCCCGTAGCGAATCGCTATACCGACTGCGCTATTCTGGCCCACACACAGTTCAGAAACCCATTACTTACTGTAAGAAACTCTGTTCAGAAAGTTTTGATGCTCTCTCACATTAATGGCTGTGCATGACACACATGACGGATTGCCCCCATCCCCCCCTCACACACACACACATACCACACACACATAAGTGTGTGTGTTTATATTTATATGTGTGTATGTATATATATATATATACATATACATATACATACACACACACACACACACACACACACACAAACACACACCCGATACGATGTGAGTCTTGGAGTAAGGGCTGGTGGTTTAGTTATCCGATTTGAGCCATTCTTACCCCCATACATGCGATAACATACAGGCGTGGTTACACAGCCATATAAAACTTCAGTATCACTAGGTCAGGTTGACGTAGCAATGGGTAAAGCGTGTTTAGCAGTGAAAGTGCCAGTGGGTCTGCAAAAGTCTATCTTAGGAGCCTCACAGAAGAACTCACATTTATGTTGCAGGTAATATTGTTTAAGTCTACTTCTAGTTTAAGCTTGAAACATAAGCAGAATTGGACAGTTCATGCCACAGACATACTGGGCTTTACATCATATTAACACAAATTTCAGTAAGCGTTAGGATGACCGGAATGCTTGTGAAGTTTTGGTGACATCCAGTAACAAGAAATCCTGTGTCTAAAATAAAGTGTTTTTGTGCATTTTCGGATCTAACTTTAAAAGGACATAACAGAAGGTTTACTCGTCCGTTACAAGGAACTTAATGATCTGTAGAGTCGGTGAAAGTAAAAAACTTCTGGAAAGAACATGAAATGACGATAACAAGAGACCATATATTTGAAAGCGCAATAAATTTCAATTAAATAATAACATAAATATACACAAGTATAAAGAATAAAAGTACACACCCAACAAGGCTTTATAATAAACAGTACTCCGCGACGTAGCGTACAAACTTTACCGAGGCGTTTATTAGTTTCAAAATCTCATACGGTTAAATGGCAAACGCATAAATATAATTTAATTTGGGCCCGTAAAAGTTCGGCCTTTCCTGCGCCGATTTTCATCAAATTCGCAACTAAAATAATAAACTAATATAGGTGTAATTGAGGAGGCGGGAAGACACGCTTGTAACAGAAATCTTCGAAATTAAATATTTTCAAAATTTTATAGGTAACGAATTTAAACCAACATTAATATACTTCAACTGTTAGGAAAAATGCCAGCTTCTACGAACTCACGATAAAAGGAAAATTCATACACAAATAGTCGGTTTATCTCATTAAAGTACCTGTAAAATTGCGGCTACTCCCGAAAGCAATATCTTAAAAAGAAACCAAAGGGGAAAGTCCAATTTTCTGACGAAGCCACGAGAAATACCCCTTCCGCGGCATCTGAACAGCAGCACTGAGGCTGGCGACAGCAGCATCAACACAGATGTGTTTATATACACTAAGCCAACCACGAGAGACGTGAGAGGTGTTTGATTGAACGACGCCGTCCATTGCTAATACTATACAGCCTCTGTGGCAGATAAATGAAACGAGTATGGAGCAGAGGTGGAATTATAAGGACAGGGGAAAACCGAAGTACTGGGAAAAAAACCTGTCCCAGCAACACTCTGTTCACATCAGTCATACGTAGAAAGAATATGTTATGTATAAAACGGCTGTAATCACCTCAGGTAAATTTCCGGCACGAATACCCCCCCAGACTTCATCTGGCCAATAACATCTAAGACCAGAAGGTGATGTACATCAGGGATGAACGTCATATTCAGGGTAAGTAACGTGAAAGCTAGTAGAGTTAGCAAAGTCTACATGGCAAATTACTGCTGTGGAGAGCATCACGGTCGAGAAGACACAAGGAGGTGTACCTCGCAAATCTCATAGCTTTATAATAAAAGTGGCAGTTATCCAGGGACAAACTCCGTTCCCTGTCAAAACTAGGAGTGTTAAAATCCCCAATTTCCATAACTCGGTTATTCTTAATATCCAACGTGTTAATATATATATATATATATATATATAATTTCGGCTAAAGCAACGGAGCATAAGGTAAGGCTGTCAGAAGTGGATATTTCAACTCCTACCCATTCGTCACAAAACTCTGGATAGTGCCTGCGTTTAAGGGCGCTAACTGTGCAGGTTACAGCTAGTAAAACAGCACTAAGTGTCTCTTTTGTACACACCTGTCGGAACTGAAACAACGTAGCAATTGGTAAGCACCTCTCAGACAGTTATCGTAACACATGTTATTAATTACGCCATGTCTCTTAAATTACACTGCAGTGAACAGCATACTTCATCCTAAAAACAACTTGTTTCATCCTACGACCTCTAACATTCTAATATAAAATATCACACACACACGCACACACACACACACACACACACATACTCCAGACTGTGTACCTAGACATTAACTTCATGTCATAGCGCCTTACAAGCACCCGGGGGCTCCACCAGTAATACACGAGCGGTCAGGAGGGAAGACCGTGAGGTTACAACATGTACTAGGAGAGGTGAAGGTTCGGTTGGTCATTAGGCTAAGCACTGGTGTTATTTTAATAAGGAAAAATACTCCTCAACAAATGGAATGAGACGCGGGTTACATGTAGTATTTAACCTGGTGCCAGTAAGCGAAGGAATTTGCAATTTATCTTTCAAAGAATTTTCAGTGTCACAAGAAATTAGGTTTGAAGACAACCGCGAAACTTCTAGTAACGACAGAAGCGAGGAAGAATTACTTATTCGTCATTCAGGTCTTACGCTTCTTAGTCTGAGATAATACTGGGCGTAATTTTTCCAGGGTTATCCCGTTTTTCCAGGAAACAGTAGTGAAGCCGTCCTCGGCAGATTGTTAATGTCCCAGTTAACGAACTAAGACGCCTTAAATCCTTCCTCACCAGCTGCTTTGTTAGTTTAGAAATCAAGGGAAATTACAGAATTTAGCGCGCGCTTCAGCCTAACTCCTAGCACGTTTCGCTTCGCTAGATTGAGGAACGTTCCTCTTTAATTGGTGACCAGCCCTAAGAGGACAATTATCTTTGAGGTTGTTGTCCAAAATGCCTTGAATGAACATCCACGGGAGCTTATAGATTCTGATTCGAATTTTTCGCAGCGCATTGTTACTTTTAGGGTGAATAGTATCTTCACTGTTTTTAACAACTGCAACCATCAAAGATTTAATGACGTCAATTGTGCAGATCCCATTCAAACGGACTCTCTGAAGTTGAACATCCATGCACTTGGTCAGCAACAGTAGGCAGAACTAATGTCTTGTCCGACGACCAACTCTTTCGACAGATTAGACGTAATGACGAATGGAGTCTCAAAGAGTCTGAATATCCTCACGCAGGAGAACACGAGCATAAGAAAATACCCTCATATCAGTACAATATGCATTTTCCGCCTCACTAGATTGTAAACAACTTTGGTGAAGACGAGATGTACAAGGCCCACACGTTTATTAGATTTTTGTTTTCCACAGAAACGTTTTGAGCCCACGCTACAGATATCTTTAGACGCAGCCACCTTAGCAGCAGGAGACTGTGACCTCCGGTCAACACATGAATACTTTAGTAACACACTACTGACACAGTAAATGTGGCAGCATTAACACAAACACCCCTGCAAAGAACCTAAGGTAATGATTCCATAAGAATATAACAGTCACAACACAACTATATTATCAGGTGTATATAACTTATCAACTACATGTTTCGACCAATGCTGCTGTGGCCATCATCAGGTTGGATAAAATTTATCAGAGAAGCTATATAGATATGATATAATCCAGAACAATTATTAGTATTAGTGTGGGTAAGGGGGCGAGATCTGTGTTATATCATATCTATATAGCTTCTCTGATAAATTGTATCCACCCTGATGATGGCCACAGCAGCATTGGCCAAAACATGTAATTGATAATTTATGTACACTTGGTAATATAATTGTGTTATGACTGCTATATCCTTTTAGAATTATTACCTTAGGTTCTAACAAACACAATTGCGATGCCGCTCCTTGAAGTTGATAACACCCCTGCAAGTCACGACATCCCATAAAAAACCTACAATAGCAAAACCAAAAATGATATTAATAAGCGTAAGAAAGACGGCGGCGGGGGCGACGACGAGACGACAACAAGAACAGCAACAAGAATAGAACAACAAAAAACCAACAACATTCCACGAGCTTTGTTACCAGAACAACACAGAAACACTTCATAAAACAAAAGATTCATAACACTTAACAACTACCAAGATTTATGTAAAGACAGTTACACTTTATGAATCAGTAACACATAACACATACATAAATAATCAAAGGAGAACATTACCAGCAAGAGTGACAATTATAACAGCACTTCTTTAGTCAGCTAGACTGTGCAAGAGCTGCTATCCTTTAAACACTGTTTAAGGTTGATCTGTAGTCACTTTTCAGTACCTGTTGGGTTATAAGGAAAGTGAACATAGGTGTGTACTTCTATGAATGGTTGCTTCAAGTTTATTGTTATTTGCGAAGTATTTGTATTTGTACATGTTTTCATATTAAATTAATTTAAAAAACACACACATATATATAAAAGAAAAGTCTGTAATAAGTGATGCCCCATGCAGTTTTTTGTGCTACCAAACCAGTCCTTCCCAAGAACCTGTGCCGCCTCATTTTCATTCACATCCTCACCACTATGAGTATTACTCCAACATCAGTTTCAATATTAATTCCTCCATCCATGTGCTTAAGTGCCCTTTACTGGAGGTAAGTTTCAATTAAACTGCTGTTCTCTTTTTGCTACATGGATCACATATTCAACCAAGCCCCTTTGTGAATTGACACACCATTCACCATGCACTTGTATCACAAACTGTCATAAGCTACATTACGTATGACTTATGTAATATTTACATTTGGGTCGTCCTTGAGGCCTTCACAAGCTGTATTCATAAAATGTCTCTACATGGACTTTAACTTTTCTGAAAGTTTATATAAAACATAGAATGAATTAATATAATCACAATTCATTTATTACTACATACTACACATTTGTACTTTCATCTGCAATGTCAATTTTTTTTTCCAGTATGCAATTTCCCTTGTTGCTTACTCTTGCTACATTATAGTTGTTAAGTGCTGTTATTTTCCTCTAACAGCATATTTGCCTCATGATTTTATTTTGTCATTGATTTCCATGCTATATGTAGTCTTGTGTTAACACTGCAAAGCATATTCTCACTTAGCTGTAAATTGTCCTTTTGTGCATGTCTATTTCAGACCATTTTTCATAATATTATGTATATGGTACCATCATGATCATGTCATCCAGCAATGTAACTGTAATGTTATTACATTGTGCTTGTTAAATAAACCATATTAAGGTATTTATATTTTAGTACTGTTTATCCACACTTCACAGCAAAATTCTTTATAATTCCTCTTGTAGGCATATTTTGGATTAGTCACCCTCTTGCACTGTATTAGAATAATAAACCAGAACTATTCCATAGAAGAGAGTTCTTCTTCACAATGTAAACCTTCCTGAGTTACTTACAAAATGCCCCACATTTTATGGAACCTGAATGTGTATTACCACAGCTCTCCACTGTCCCTACCTCATGCCAGATAAATTCAGTCTGCACCCTCCAAACCTACTTTTTTATGATCCATCTTGATATTACCCTTACACTTACACCAAGGTCTTCCAAAAAGTCCCCTTCCTTCAGATTTCCCCACTAAAGCTCTGTATGTGTTTCACTTCCTTCCCAGTGCATGCCACCTGCTCCATTTTTCTCATCATTATCGATTTGATCATCTAAATATCATCTGCTGAGGAGAAAAATCACTAAGCTCATCACTGCTACTGTCAGTAATACCAAAACACTGGCTACATAAAGTGGTGAGGTGCAAATGACACTGTTAGAGCACTAGATCGACAGAAAATTGCAAATGCTGCCTTTGTGATCCATTCAAGTAGAGTATAGAAGTGTTTGGAAAGAGTATAACTTCATTTCCATTCCTCTGTGAATTGTAGTGCCATTTCCATAACAGCATTAGACTATTATCTGTTAGCAAGAGAGTGGTGTGTTATAACTTCATTTACATGATCAGTTCATTCATACCTAATGATACGCCTGTACTTCTAATCCATAGCACCATGAAAACCACAGAAAAAAGAAAGAAATGTGAGTTGCTGAAGACCAGCTGGACTTACCAGACAGAGGAATTTTTTAAGAGAAGCACACTGCATGGCATGCGGTACATCAATGAGGATGGCAGGCCATTCTGTGAAAAGTGAGTCACCACATCAAAGTTTAGAAGAACAGAAATGTTAATACATAGTAGCTTAAAAAAGTTCCTGGAATTCACTGATATAATTTACAGAAAATGCTACTGCGAATAAAGAAATGTACATTGAAATCCTTTGTTGCCTCAGGGATGCTGTCACAAGGAAATGCCCAGAAAAATGGAGAACAAACAGTGGGTTTCACCTTCATGACAATCCTCCAGCACACCAATCAATTTCAGTCAAGGGTTTCTTAGCAAAGAATAATGTGACAACAATGGAGCATACCCCATACTCTACTGACTTGGCTCCAGCTGATTTTTACCTATTTCCTCCACTAAAATCAGCACTGAAGGGATGGCACTGTGATGCTACTGACATCATTAACCCTTATCCTGCTAGCGTGGAGAATATGGTGAGCTGTTTTAATGCCAGCAGATGGCAGATAGGGTTTAGCTCAGTGTTTAAAGAGTTAAGGATATGAAGGAAGAGCTGAAAAGGCTTTCGCAAAATGGTTTCCAGGAATGTTTCCATCACCTTGACAGTTGCTGGCAGAAGTGTATAGTTGCACAAGAGGACTATTTTGAAGGAAATGTAGCTAAAATGATTGTGATATTTTGTATTTTGTCAGAAATAAAGTGATTCCAGGGACATTTGAACCTACCATGTATATCATGGACAAAACGTAATGAAAGACAGCAAATCAAAAAGTTTGTGTTTCAGTACTGACTCTCAAATTGCAGTTGGTTACTGTTTTTCAGAATTTTTCCTGTAATGTCTATTCTAAAATAATGTGGGCAGAATCTGATGGCAGGATTACACTTATCTTTCGATGTGTAAGCTTACTCTTGCTCTCTCTCTCTCTCTCTCTCTCTCACACACACACACACACACACACACACACACACACACACACTGGCGTACATACATACATACATAACACACACACATACCTACATACATACATAAATGTACATAAATCCTAAAAATTTTGAGTCCTTCATGACACATTATGCATATGCCAAAAGTTTTGCTTGGTGAAGCTTGACTGGTCATGAAACCAAGCAGGACATGCAGCTCAATTAGTACAGTCATAAGGCTAGGGAGCTGGATGACCGTGCTTCACTTCCTGGCAGGGCAGAAATTTTTCCCAGCAAAGTAATGTTGAGACCAGTTCTACAGCCCATTTTCTTCCTATCCGACTTATACCAGGGCTCTTTACTTGGAGTAAAGTAGCTTGGGCACGAAGCTGCAAGGAGATGTAAATCCACTACTCCATACAACTTCAAGCTATAGTACTTAATTAAGCACAATTTTGTCTTCTCTTGTCCACGAGTCTGACTATTTCTCTGTGTCAATATTAAAGTGCTGCACTGTGCTGTTTCAGATTCATGTGGTTCAGTGTCATATCAGTTGGAGGAGTGGCAACTCTGATCATCATATTTTCACTGTGGGAGAAATTCCAAACACATCCTACAATCACAGGTCTTGACACAGACTACCACAAGTGGGATGTGCCATTTCCTACAGTTTCATTGTGTCCCACTGATCCAGTCAACACCACAGCAGTTACAGAATACATAGAACAGTAAATATATACCTGCACATATGCTGACTAATTTTCAATAAGGCATGGAAATACATGCCACTGTAATTCATACCATCACTGAAGGCTTTTATTTCAAATGACTTGCAACATAAGTAATTTGCCCATGCACACCTCTGAGGTGAAAGGAATACACGTATATGTATTATTCAATGTTCAGTCCTTAAATGTATTACGGGAGGGATAGAAAACCTCTATGCTGCCTGGTGTGAAATTTATATTAAAAGTTATTTAACAATAAGAAAAGTGCCAGCCATCTTGTTCTTCCAGTACTACTTGGCAAGGTTAATGAGATAACTGCTGCTGTACATTTGTAAGAGATTTCTTAAGTCTTTTATCTTGTATGTGGTTTTGACAGTGATGAAAACTGTGCTCATCTAATTTTGTTTGAGAGAAGGTTTCTTAAATTTGATATTATATACTTCATGGTTCAAAACAATGGACAAGAAAATTAAATGTTATGTTTTCTTGTAGCCCCATCTTCATCTGAAAAATTATCTTATTTTTCAGTAATCAGGATGGGTACATAAAGTAACAAAATAAATGTAACTCTAAAAAACATTTATGGCTTAGTTTACTCCAGATGTTAATACTGACTATACACACATTCACCAGCAGCAGCCAACATCTCAATTTGTGCTAAACTTGAGACTAGTGCAAATAGATCACCATCCCTGGTTTATAATGCTACAGTATTTGCAACACACATAACACTTTTGTGATGAATTTTTGTAGAAAATGGAGAATAGTAACATGTTGATCACAGCAACAGTAAGGCTTCCACCCTTGATTTTAATAAAGCCTGTGAAATTGTGTACTATGCGAAGTTGGTCCCATGTCACTACTGCTTGCAGTGTCCTCAGATTGTGAATGAAGGACACAGCTTCCACATGCACAGTGTATAGAAGTTCATATGTTATGTAAGCAGCTACAGGTATGTGGTAAAGATGGTCCTCAAACTTAGAAAGAACCAGCATGATACAAAAGTTACACAGGTCCTCAGACTTGGAAATTGTAGTGTATGCAGCCTCTAAAGGCCAAGCACATAAAAAAATAGCAAGATAATTTGCTGAGTATAATTCAATTTACAGTTAGTGTGAAAGGAAGATGTAGTATTGGAAAAGGGTGGTTCTGAGCTACCAAAATTTATAAAATCTTCTATGGAAAAGGGAAAGATAACAATGGGCCTTTTTACATAAGGAAATAGGGTAAGCAGTTAACAGGGAAGAGTTTGTTAGTAGTCAGATATAATATGGAGGCCTAAAAATACTAAAAATCCATTAGCATACTTTCATTTTTCCAAATGTGCATGCCACAAATAATCATAAAATTGTGACAGGTAGGAGAGAATTTATGAGCAAGTAAAGTGTTTATTTGATCAGTTTCCTACACATAACATAAAGACTTTGTTTGGAGAAGTCACTGCAAATGATGTATGGAGGGGATAGTTTCAAACAAACAATACAGGATGACAGCATACATGAAATTGGACATGAAAATGGGGTTATTGTGTTGTGTCAAAAAAGACTGTCAAGACCAAAAAAGTTCATACATACACAAGGTGGTCTGTTTACATATAGGCTCAAGCAACTAGCTGGAAATTTATCTCAACTAATAAGATTGATAGCAGTATAAAAGGAGGGGGGGGGGATAGAATGAGGCTATACTTGGATAAATGCAATAACAATAATGTGGGAGATCAAATATTGTGTGTATGTGTGTGTGTGTGTCTCTGTGTGTGTGTGTGTATGTGTGTTTGTGCACATGCACCAAAATCAGTACTCACACCCAAACACAGAACAATGGGGGCCTTTAATATGGGTAAATTTAGTAGTTATAACATGTTGCTTATATACCAATCTTAATTTACATGTGTTTGGTCTACAGGACTTGGCCAAATGCACCTGATGAAATGAAGGCTGTTTATATGGAATTTGTCACAAAAGTGGCAAACATCTCTTGTAATAACCTCAGACAGTTCTTGACATTGGATGACAACAAGACTGCCAGTTTACCGACTACAGATTATCAAAGCATCCTTGAAAGGGTAACAAATATGAATGATATAATTACAAGAAAATAATAAAGAAAAATTCATTTTATAAGAAGAGTTTCATATGTTATTTAATTTATAATAAGCTTCAGTGATCATGTATAAATTAAATATGTTTATACCTCCAGTTCTAATTCAATAAATGTTAGGTTTATGGAGAGCAAGGTTATACATGTTTTCCACATCATACACATATTCATACATTCATATGTAACAAATGCTATGGAGCCACAATTTAGCCAAAGTAACGGAAGGATATTGAATAAGTCACAAAAATTAACACTTGTACAATTGTACAATTTAAAAAAATACTATAAATATTTTACACCACTATTCATATATCACTCCAAATCCGTAATGTACAAGAAATATTAGGGTTATGAATCCTTTCTAAGTATTCAAAATTCATCAACAGTGTAAAAGGACTGTGTAATGTATCTTGTTAATGGTACTTTTGAGATTTTTCTTTCATCAGGCTTGTGGGTCCCCACAGTAGACTTTAGAAAAATATGATGCCAGCAAAGTATGTGTAGGCCTATGCGCTTTACTGAAAATATGAAAGACTGGCAACTAGTCTATAATGATGGTATTTATTCATTTTATTAATACGTACTGTTTACAGCTGCTGTGTTTGAAATTTTTCTGGTTATTTACAGTTTTGTTGTTGTTGTTGTTGCTCTTCTTCTTCTTCTTCTGGTAATACAGCCAACTTATTTGCAATAATTCATTTATTCATACGAAATACAGGTATGACACTGAAAAGAAATCAGTAAAATATTTACTAGGAATTAAGATACCTGTCATAAGTAATTATTATGTGTTCTGGTAAGGTATTTGTTACTGGCCAAAGGTTACTTAAGCATATTATGAAAACTAATGGCCCTAATGTTGACCCTTGGAGGATCTCCATATTCTACCATTCCAAATTTGAGAAAAAAAAATTTTGTTTCATTATGTGATTTTATCTCATCCCCATCTTTTCTATTTGTTACACAGGATCTGAACCACTTTTCATCCTTTCTTGAATGCCATAGAATCATAATTCAGCTAGCAAGGTTTCATGAATTACATAGTCAAAAGCCTTGACAGATCCATTTCATATCCTCACACAGTATGTTGACATATTGTAGACCATACACATGTAAAACTTTATCACAGGGTTACTAACAGACCAGAAAATCAGTTCGTCAGCCACCTGTTGTTTAAATTTAACTGCATTTCATACCACTGTATAACTAGAGAGATGCCTCGACATACTGGAAATTATTATGCTTATTTATTGGAGCAATGCTTATCAATTCCATTCAAAATTTTAGTCAAAGTCTACTGGCAAGTTTCATCAGCTATGCAGACCAAAATGTTGGGGAACATTGGCAGAGATTCTGACATAACAGATCATCTATTGATCAAATATTGTGGATCTGTCAGAATGTAAGGGGGACGGAGACAGTACAGCAGGAGAGTTTTTATTAGAGAAACTAACAAAATCCAAATGCTCTGCAGAACCAAACACTTTGAAATACATATGTTAAAATAATGTAGACAATAACATACATAGCATTATGACCTATAACCTCTAATTCAGAAAAATGCAAAAAAACTGTGAGAAGGATTTCAATTTATTAATGTGTGATTTACCTAACGTGTTAAAATGTGTTTAATTTTCATTAAAACCCATGTATCCAGTCACATTCCACAGTACACAAAGGAGCATAAACATTTAATAATCTCAATTGTATCACTTAATTTGAGCTTGAATATAACAGGACTTGATTGAAATATGACTATTTTCTATTAATTAAAAATTAGTACTTAACATATTGTGGGTAAATTGCTTACAGGTATGCCAATACCAACTAGGATGAACCTTTCAAACAAGAGGAAATGAAATGACTGGGATAATCTGTTATGTAAATAAGAAATTTAGTTTTTTTGCTGTTGCAGGTTACAGGGCATAATTGTGATTGCAGGTGGTAATCAAATGTGAAAATTTCATCCAAGATTGCTTCTTCAAGGGACAGGCTGTTAATTGCTGCAAAGTACTGAAACCAATGCTGACTGAGGTCGGGTTCTGTCTGATATTCAACTCAATGCATGCCGGAGCAATAAAGTAAGCCTACAGGAATCTATATAATGTCTTGGAACATACATCCTATTTGGACACTATTCTTTTGCAGAAAATCTACAACACTACCTGTCACAATATGGTGGCAAATTAATTTTCTTTTTTATAATATTCACTGAACTGCTCTTGTGCTATCAACCACAGCAATGATGAACTGAAAGCTACAGTCTCACTTACCTATTCTGTCACCATTCAGTCATCTCTTGTGACTGGAAAAAAGCAGCTATGTGCAGTTTTGGTTTATAGTCCATCTCTGATGTAACTGACAGCTCAAGGGCAATTCAGTGAATATGTTTGCCACAAAACTTTATATCGTATGTTTTCATTATATTATTTAGAATTCTTAACTTCATTCATGGCAAAAGTAACAAAATTGATGAAATTGTAAATACTATAGCAACTAATCCACCACATGTACTTTGTTTTAAGAACATCATTTAAAAACCTATCAACTTGACAATATCCTCCTCCAAAATTACAAACTTGGTGCTAATTTTTGTAGGGAAATAAACAGAAATTGTGGGGTCTGGATATATATTCATGAACTTTTTCAATTCTTATTTAGTTAGTTAGCTTTATTTTCCATAGATCCAATCGAAATACAATTTCATGTGGATGTGGAAATAGTCACAATATAAACAACACAAAATTAACATATAAATGGAAAAGTTAAGAATAAATTTTACGTATAAATATAAGTATTGTCAAATAAGTATATGCACATACAGATTTTAACAAACAGAAAAAAAGAATACAATAAATAAGTAATTTAATTATTAAAACAACAATATCAGCGATCATTAATTATTGTTAAAATTCCCTAACTAAGATTGCTCAATATGTCAGTCAAAATATTCTTGAATAGTATAAAATGAACCTTCCAAAAGAAACCTTTTTAAGACCAATTTGAATTTCCTTACATCACCAGATATACTTTTTATCCCTGTAGGTAAGCAACTGAAGATCCTAATTCCTGAGTGATATGCTCCCTTTTATACCTTAGTCAAATGCGCTAAGGGCAGATACAGGTCTGAACAGGGTCTTGTATTAATTGAATGTACCACCGAATTTTCTAACATAAATGTGCACAAATTCTGTAAGGAAAAAGACTTAGAAGCTTGTGTTGTTAAATTATATCTGCCAAACTGTACTATTGGCATAGTAAACACATACAGATCCCCATCAGGAAATTATGAACATATTCTAAATAATCTGGAAACCCTTCTTAATTCCATATCAAGTAATTCTATGGAATTAATTATTTGTGGGAACTTTAATATTAATTTTTTGAATAATACTACTCAAAAGCAACTTCTAAATTCTCTTCTGGCCACCTGTGGTCTGTACAGTACAGTGCAATTTTCTACCAGAATTTGTAATAACTCTATATCAACAATTAACAATATTTTCATAAATATAGTTAAATACAATAACTTTATTGTTTACCCTTTTGTTAATGGTATGTCTGATCATGATGCCCAGATTATTGTTCTACATGATATTACTTTACCAAATAATAATAATTATTTTCACTTCACTAGGAACTTTAGACTTAGACTTAAACTTTAAATTAACCTATAAGTCTTGGGATAATGTATTTTCTTATGATGATGTGAATTTAAGTTTCAATAATTTCTTGAATACATATTCAAGAATATTTTACTCTAGTTTTCCCATTGAGAAGATTCATCACACATCACATACTAAGGCATGCTGAACACAAGGAATAAAGATCTCTTGTACAAATAGACGGAAGCTCTTTTTGATCTCCAGAAATAATAATGATCGTGAAATAAAAAATCGTTACAAAAAATACTGTAAAGTACTAGCAGATGCGATTAAGCTTGCTAAAAGATCCACTACAACAACTTATTAGTAAATTCCTCTAACAAGACAAAAACCATGTGGAACATCATTAATGAAAATATAAATAAAAAACCTCTCAGAAACGACACAGCATTTATAAATATAAACGGTACCATAACACATAATAGTCAAGTTATAGCAGAAACTTTTAATATTTATTTTTCAATGTAGCTCAACATATTCATGCTGAAAATTCTAAAAACTTACATTTTGTAGTTAATGAAAATAATACATTAAACTTTTTATGTGATGTATTTAAACAAATGATTCCATCTATCAAACTTAAATTTTTATCCCCTAAGGAAATTGAAGATGTAGTTAGTTTTCTTAAAATGAAAGATTCTCATGGTTATGATGGAATTTCCATAAAAGTCCTAAAACAAAATATTCCGTATATCTTATCACCTTTAACTTATATATGTAATTTGATGATATCCAAAGGTATATTTCCTACTATATTGAAATTTGTGGAAATAAAACCTCTATGTAAAAAGGGGGAAATGGTAAATATTTTTAATTACAGACCCATTTTCTTGCTGACTTCTTTTTCGAAAATTTTTGAAAAGAATATTTTCACTAGATTAACTCGCCATCTTAACTACAACCATATTTTGGTTGAAGAGCAATTTGGTTTTAGAATAAAATCATCTATGGAATTAGCTTCCTATAAACTAATAAATGATACATTTACGTCACTGAACAATAAGTTATTAGTTGGAGGCGTTTTTTGATGATTTACGAAAGGCTTTTGGTTGTGTTGATATGACCTGTTACTATCAAAAATGCTTTGGTATGGCATCTCAGGTAAAGGGTACAATCTAATTCAATCTTATTTGAAAAATAGATATCAAAGAGTAATTATAGCTAATAAATTTAGGAAATATTACTCTGAATGAGAACCTATTAGATATGGCGTTCCCCAAGGCTCCATCCTTGGTCCCTTGTTTTTTATATTGTATGTAAATTATCTCCAAACAACCATGGCGATTTCAGCTAATCCAATACTTTTTGCAGACGACACAAGTATGATTATTACAAAGTCCGACCTCATGGAGTTTACCAATACAAAAATAGAAATATTACAAAAATAAATAGATGGTTCAAAAGTAAATCACTCTCATTAAATATTGATAAAACCAACTTCCTCCAGTTTCATACAAAAATTAATTAAAATTATGACATTCAAATCTCCAATGAAAATAAACAAATCACAAAGGCTCAAAATATAAAATTTCTTGGAACAACAATAAACTCAAATTTATCATGGAAGCAACATATTGATGACATTATACCCAAACTTAATAAGGCATGCTTTTCAATCAGATCAATAAAACTTTCATGTCACTAGAAGCAATGAGGTGGATTTATTTTTCTTATTTTCACTCTATCCTATCTTATGGGATTATATTCTGGAGAAATTCAGTACATAGCAAATACATCTTTAGAATTCAAAAAAGAACCATTCGAGTTATCACTCTTGTCGTGATTTATGTAAAAAACTGCAGATCCTGCCTTTTTATTCTCAGTGCATTTATTCCTTACTCATGTTTGTAGTTAAAAATAGAGATTTACTTAAAATTAAACTCCGATATTCACAAAATTAGCACAAGATATAATAATGATTTCCATTTGCCCTCAGGACAATCAAAGCTATTTCAAAAAGGAGTTTTTTATTCATGAATTAAAACCTACAGCCACCTTCCATTAACTATCACGGAGTTGTCATATGATGTCAAATGATTTAGATGAGCCCTGAAAAGATTTATTCAACCATACTCCTTTTATTCTTTGGAAGAGTATTTTAACTCTAACTGGAAATGAGTGACGCTCTGTTTGTTGTAAATCATATTCCAATCTTCGTAAAATGATATACTGAGTTAAACATTTTAGATTTTTCTCCTATATCTTTTAAATGTATTGAGTCTTATTACTGTATATTATTCTTTTATTGACAATTTTTTTAATCTTGTATATTTATTACTCTATGTTTGTTGTGTTTCTTTTATTGTTATTAATACGACTATTTCTATATCTTGTAAAAAGATTTATGGAAAAATAAATGACATGAACATGAACATGGCTTCACAAAATGTAATTAATTATTAACATTTAAATTTACATTTTCCATCAGTACTTTTTCTGTACACTGCACTAAAACCTCTTGGTCCTACATGAGTGATATCCTTAAATGGGGTTAAAACTTTTGAATATTGTATAGAGAACCCTTATTTGAAGCTATTTCAAACAGTCTGATGCCACTGTAAATGACAACAGATGCTCCTGCAATCTCTAATATGCTCACAGACATCACATATTTATATCAAATGCCTGTCTCAACAAATCTGAATTCTACACAGTCATACCCCTACAGAACGTTTCAGTCTTGTACTGAACAGTTTAAATTGACTATAACAACAATTTATGTACCTTTATACATACTGTTTTAGCAAAAGGTGTCCAAAAACTTGCGTAGCATATGGTTGGAATCCACATTTATAGCTCATGTTGCAGACAAAATATAACATGACAGGCAGGGTACATATAATGTAACATTGAGGCGCATTAGTGTAACCATAATTGCAGTGGAAAATCAGTAAGTATTATATATTCCGAGAGTGTGTTTGTAGCCTTAGGTAACCAGCATACAATGCACATATGCCATATTGTCACCTGTGGTGTGCCCGTCTCTACAATATTTTTCCACATTATCTCATAAACAGCATGATTAAAAAAAAATTTATTGAACAAGAAATGTGTTTTTATTTTCTTTGATTTTCTCTAAAACATATGTCTAAAACACTTTTCATTCTAAGAATAAATGAGCAAGATATGATGAAAAATGCTTATAGGTCTTCACATAAAGTACTTGTTATTCTTGTCAGATTTTAATGAAACTTGCATTTTCTTGACAGATTTTCGAAAAATACTCCAGTATCATATTTCATGAAAATCCGTCCAGTAGGAGCCGAGTTGTTCCATGCGGATGGACAGACATGACGAAGCTAATATTTGCTTTTTGTAATTTTGCAAACATGCCTAAAAATTGACTAAAAGTGATGCAAAAGTTTGCCAACCATTTTGATATATTGTAATAAAGTAAATATTTTGCCAACCATGTTAACTCACCTGAATAGGAGTATATCTCTTCAGAAGTAATAGTATTAGCATATTAAAAAATATGTGTTTCTAATATGCTCCTGACAAACTATAAGTTGTCAAGCAGAATAATTTTGAAATATTGGGTCACATATCACTGTTTTAGTACTCTGAGCAAGGAATAAATCATTAAATTTTATTGCATTCTATTGCATTAAGCACAGGAAATGTTAAACTGAAATGAAGGGACATTTATCAGAGTAATGCTTCATAAACACTCTTGTGGAAGACTTAAAATTCTTTCTATTGTTATTGTGATTATTTTCTGAAACACACCAGATTTTTTGTTAATAATAAATGTGTCGATGACACAATATGTATGTTGTACAACTTTTTAAATAATTTCATTTTTGTTATTTCAGGGCTACAGATTCATTAGAGGCAGAATTCAAATTAGAATATGTCCATGAGACAGACAATGAATGGAGTCTACGTCTACGTATGTCAATAGAAAATGAAGATGCCAGTGGTAAAATGCTTAAACCTGTAAGGGTAAGTCACTAATGATAAGTAGCAGAATGTTATAAAAACAGTAAAAAAATTACATATGCCAGATATTCTACTCTGAGAGAAACAAAATGGATATCAGAACTGTGTTCTGTAACTCCACATTTAGAGGAAAGAGACTAACAGCAATGAAGGAGGGAAATTTAAACACAGAGTCACATATTTTTTCACATTTTCCAATAGCTTGAACCGTACTGTAATGTTCTATATCGTTATGTACTGCATCCCACTAACCAAGAAACCATGAAAGTAATATGCATCCAGGATATCAGAAAACATTTTCAAGTACTGGAAAAAAATGTAGCATATGAATAGCCATCAGATCATACACAACAGTGTCTGGCATGCATACAAACATGAAACTGCAAAATTAGGTACAGGAACTGAATAACTGCATAAAATATATACATTCCAACCAAATGCAGGATGTATGTAGATGAAAGGAACATAAGCAACACAAAATGGCAAAACAAAAGTCAAACTGACAAAACACTTATGGAATGAGTATCAGTCAATCAGTCAGTGGAAATCAACCACTAAGAATGGTAAAGTATCACTGGCAAACTGAAGTGATGAAATTTATCATAATATCAAAACAGACTTTTACCAAACCCAGCCCAGATGTGACTCTGGAAGTCTCCATCAAATTGTCATGACATGCTCTGGTCTCCCCAGTATTCCCACCAAAGACAGCATGAAATTGTTGCAGCAAGTTCCTACTGTCTCAGCCTCTGTACCAAGTGAAACCAAAAACAGACATCTGTGCCTTCTATCACTAGTTCCTTAATGTATGTCTATCCTCTCTATTGCATGTTCCACATGTGTCCACAATGCAGTCTGTCCTCTACCACTTGTTCCTTAACTATTATCCGTCCTGCAAACACTTTCCCTTAATATAGGCCTATGTATGTTCTTTACCACTTGTTCCATAACAATTTACAATGAATAGTTTCTTCATTCCTGATTAACCAATGAGGGAAGCATAAGATTGTATACTGGAGTACAAAATCAGAAGAAATCGGGACCCTCAGAACAGACATGAAATATTTATAGCCCTGCTAATACGAACTGTTAATGTTTGTCAGTGATACTGCACATGGGTTTGATGATGTCATTTGTTTTGAATTATGGCTCCTTTTGCAATACAGGTGTATTTACACAGCACAGAAGATCTTCCTATTATTGATATCTATCCTCAACATATTTGGGATCAAAGGATTCAGATTATAAAGTTCAGTCCCAAACAAACTTACACAACAGGAGGTACACGGCAGCTCTCCATTCAACAAAGAAAATGTGTTTTTGAGAATGAAATAAAGTTGCTGACCAGTGATACCTATACATACCAATCATGCACGATTCAGTGTCGCATGGAACTTGCAAGAAGTCTCTGTAAATGTGTTCCATTCTTCTATCGCAAAATAGGTATTTATTTTATTTCATATTCCAATCAAAGTGCATGCACATTCCTGGAAATAATAAAGTCCATACTTTCTGTGTGTAATTGCATGCTATATGTAGAAAATTCAGTGTAATATATGCATATGAATTAGCAGAAAGTAGGTCTGCCTGACGCTTCATATATCTATACTTTGTTCCTTTTAACCCTCTCTATACCACATACACAGTAACAACAGCACACATTCAATTTCAGAAACAGATTGAGGTTAGATAGGCCATGTGTTTGGTCTACTTGTTTCTTCACTTCAGTAGGTCACACAAAATGAATGAGCTATCCAACATGCATCAGATCTTCTACACCATGGCCAAATTTTAAACTAAAAGATATCTCAAGCTACACATTTGAAGCTTTAAAATTTAATCAAACAGCATACCTCAAATTTGACGTCAGAGACAAGGAGATAGCAAACATACCTTATGCCAAAAGTAAAGTGTTCAAAAAAATAAAGAAGATCTTTTGCTGCTGTGAAAGGCAGTACTGGTAAAGACTTGCATGTACTACCCATGTATAAGATGGAAAGTTTCAGTTCATTTGTCCCTGTATTCCTTGTAGTGTCATGCCATTTAGATGTGTGGGGAGGGGGAGGGGGGTTAGAACTCCATGTATTTTTACCCCAGATCTTGATGGAGGTGACTGGGCAGTTTCATGGACATGCAGCTCTACCCATGGGAACAGAGCACATATTATCCATTATATGGTAGGCTGGTTGGTTCCCAGAGCCAGTCTGAATGTGTTGGGAGAAGAGATAAATCCCTACTCCTCCCAGCCATTGACCCAATTCCCTGGTCCTTCTCATTGCCCTGTTACTATAGTGATTCAGTTTTCCAAGTTTACCTAAGATGCAAACCAAATACATACACACTTTGACATTAATCCACAGCATATATTTGTGTTATTTATTATCAATCATTTAGCAGTATGTCAGAAATCTAATTTTTATTAGGACAGCACACAAAAACTGTCTACAGCAAAAGATGTATTTTACAATAGCATCTGGACAGAAAATATGAAGGTTAAGAAGTCTGAGACTAAACGTATCAAGAATAACTCATAGAGAAATATTTCTTCCTTGAAAAGTCTCACAAATTAACCAAATTTACCAAAAATTGTTACTAAGTAACATGAGAATTGTTCTGTATGTAAAAAATGGATGGATGATTAGTTTTTATTGAATATTTCTGGCAAGAATATTTATTTTGTTCAGATATCCACTTCATGACTCCCTCAGATTCTATGAAATAAACATTAATACACATTAACATACGGAGAAACATGAAACTGTTAACCTAGGGTGAACAGAATTGATCAATGAAAAAATGGGGCACAACTATAATAAAGAAATATGCTTCAAACTGTCCCTATTTATAAAAAATTCGATTAAAAATATAAAATGTATATCCCATTTTACATTTCTGGGGACAATGAGAAGTGCCAGTGAAAAAAGAGGGTGACCCATTTAAAATTGAAGGTCTAATCACCATATTTTAACCCTCTAAAATAAAACACACAGTTGGAACCCAGACACAACACCCCTCCCATCTTTATGTAGCCAGTCCACAAGACCTCATACAGTGGCAACCCTCATGATAAACAGTAGGGAACAAACTCACACTTGCACAGTGGAAATCAGTCACATGAGATTCTGAGCGTCACTTGTTGTTCCTTAAGCATTTTCTGTGGTTCTAATGTCCCACATCATAAATGACTTGAATATTTACACTGAAAATTCCCTATGCCAGACTTTGAGAGTGTCACTTGTGGTGGAGTCTGCTTCTACTCTCCTACAATGTGGCTGATTCATGCATTTGAACTGGAAATTCTCTATGCGTGATTTCGACAGTCCTGTTTCTGGTTCCTCAGCTGCATATTGTACATTTTAAGCACAAATATCATCTAACAAAGATACAAAACCTGGGTACCTATATCGCAGAAAACACCACACCTCCATTACAAAGACGATTATTTTAATGTTACATGTGGAAATAAATGCTGTGTTTTGTGAGAATGATACGAAATATGGAAAAAAAGCAGACCTTCTTAATGTTAAAGCAAATGACATATATATACCAGTGTGCTTGAAGGGGTCAATGTGTTGAGTAAAGTGTTGATTTCAATATAAATTTGTCACCATTGTAACTTTCTCTGCAAACAAACCTCATTTATCTTCATAACTATTTGCTTTATATCATTTTTAGATGGCTTCATGACCTGTGACCTCCAGGGACTACACTGTCTAGCCAAACATGCAGGTAAAAACAGGATTTATTGCTGACATGACTGTTCCCAGATACATATTCTAGAATCATCTTTCTTAACCCTAATTCTCATGTATCATTTTTCATTTTCTGGCACTGAATACCTGCAATGTTCACAGACATACATGTACATACAAATATATTCACAGCTGCCGATATTGGCATGGTCTGAGAATTTTTGAAAATTTTCTCTTATGCCCTTAATCTGCAAGGTTTTCAAATAGGTGGAATCTTTAAAAGCAGATAACATCATGATAGGCTGATACAAACTATTATGTAATCCATTCTGAAAAAATACAGACCAACCACAATATCTCCTATTGAGAATAAAAAATAAAAACAAAACAAAATAATATCTAGTAACTTAAAAACCTCTGTGAATGCAAAGTAAATTCATCATAATAAAGAGCAAATTTATGAGTCCTCTGATTCACCGGTAATTTTTGAGAAATATACCACATATACAAATTGGAACTACAAAATTATTAAGTCAATATCAGACACAGTGGAAAATAGGCTTCAACATGTTACTGGACCATGTAAATAGAATCACTACACTAGTTGCAAATTTATCTGCATTTATGATTCCAATGGTGCATTAAAAATCATATTTATGATAAAGAAACTTGTGTAAGTGCATTTAAAAGCATCCTATTTTTCACTGTGTGAAACGATATGATGATGGTGCAGATGCACCATAATATGCAATCATCTGTCACAAGAGTGTAACTAAAATATACTTTTTGTTCTTATAAATGAGAATAGAACTTACTGGATGAGTAGCTCTCAGTGTTTCAAAAGACCCTAGTGTTCTTATCCTCAGGGTGAAATAGTCCACGAAGAATACCTGATCTTGACAATGAAGGCAATATGATCACTCAAGAGTTGGGAACTACTTGTCCAGTGACAAAGCATAAAATCCCAGAAGACTTGAACATTTATCAAAGAATTTACTTCACTGAAAAAAATTCCCTTCAACACATTCAAGTACTATGATAATCTTATCCTGAGTTGAATAATAAAAAGTTGAATAGTTATGATTTTATTTACCTTTTAAAACAGATGTAAATATGGTACCCACCACATGTGCAGGCAAAACATTATCTGATGCCTGCCCAGACAAAGAGCAGACATGTGGATATAGTATGTGTAAATGTAATTTTCTGCCTCCTGTTTCTCACCATACAATGAATAGAGAACACTGATACTCTTGCCAGCAAGTATCATAACAATGTCAGTTACAGTGACATACAAATTTGTGGTAGAACAGGCCTGCACAACACAGAAAGTGGTGAGGGCCATACTGCTTCAAAGAAAAAAATGTGGGCTAAAGGAGTAAATTCTGAGCATGATACTTTATTAATATTTTTCTAATTAAATGAAATAAAAGTTTCCATTATCTTTTTTTAAATTATGATTCATGGGAAAATGAAAAAGAAAAATGATCTGTTGAAAGAAAACTCTTTTGCTTTTCCTAATCACCTTGCAAACTCAATGTGAAATATTACACCTCTTTTTTTGGCAGCAACCTTGTCATATTCTGTGGTCATATATGAAGTGGATGTTTCCAAATGTCTTCCAAATGGTTGCCAGTCAGAGAAGAATATTGCTTTAAAACAATTACATTTTTTAAAACGAATATTATTTCCAAAAGTTGTCATGGAATACACAGTGAGCCCCAGAGGGCTGCAAGCAGCCTGTGGACCATATGTTGTGCAGGCTTGCAGTAGAGTGTTAGCTATAATTATATGACTGTATTTTAATTTCTTCTCTAGATAATTAAAAAAAAATCTTTCCATGCTGATAAGATTTTATCACCATTGTCTCTGTAGTATATGAACCAGACTATAGATGCCACATGTTTATACAAAACGCACTCCAAGCTCTATCTAAAAATGAATACTTTCTTTAAGGTTTTAGCTATCGTATGCTAATTAAAAAAGCACCCATATCCTAGGTAAAGCGCGGGTATTTAAATATGTGCTGAACACTGGAGGATACAGTCTGAGATGTCTGATAAAAGGTGATGCAGTGTTGCAATAAGAATGGATGATTGCTACTATTCTCACAGACACCTGGATAGAATTAATGTCATGATGCATAAACTTGTATGACAAACCCTTGGGGTTAACAAGACAGGCGATATATGTATAATGCAACATCAAGGCAGATTTGTGTAACCATTGTTGCAATGTAAAAGCAGTAAATATTACATATTCAGAGTGTGTGTTTGTAGCCTCAGACAGCACATAAACGCGTATCTGCCATGTTCTATTGTCATTTGTGGCTTGTCTGTCTCTACAATATTTTTCCCTGTCTGGCTTGACCTAATTTTTCCCCATTACCACAAAAGCGGCAAGACTTTCTATTGAAAAAAAGCTATAGAACACAAAATTTGTGATTTATTTTCCCTACAACTTTTGTCTGAAATATTTCTCACTCTAATAAGAACTGAGCGAGATTTGTTAAAAAATGTATATTGGTCTTCATTTATTAAGTATCTGCTATTCTTGTCAGATTTTAATACAACTTGAATTTTCTCCATAGATTTTTGACAAATACTCAAATTTCATGGAAATCTGTCCAGTGGGATCTCAGTTGTTCAATGTGGATGAACAGACAGACAGACAGACAGACGTGATTAAGCTAACAGCCACTTTACACAATTTTGTGAATATGCCTCAAGATTATGCACAGTGTTGTTCCCAATTTGTTTGTACCAGTGCTCCATAGTCACATTTCCTTCATTTACTACTGCATCTATAAAATCTTAGCAAGTAATGATGCTGTTAAATACAACTATAAAAACCTTCTAATTTAAACTGGTAGTTCATTATCACAATCTACTGCAAAACAAAACAAATATACAGAACAGTTATATGCCTTTAGTAACTCTGTATGTCTTATTCTGTGCAACACATTTTCAATTCTGCTGATAAATTTATGAACAGATTTGTGTACTGTATACTTTCTACAGTGTAAAAAGTAATGTCCAGCGGAACTGCAATATTATACAATATTACTCTCACTGTATGTGTTTTAAAAAGTTAGTGTACAATATTTCAGACAAACTGCGGTCAGTTAGGTGTCACTGTGAGCTGGGCTGCAGCAATACTGTATATGAAGTGGAAAAACTAGCTGGGGTGGAAAATGAAAATATGTAAGTTGTCAAATGATTAAAATTTGCACTTAATTTTTTAAAATTAATTTATAATCATTTTCATACATCATATGCACATACATGCATGCATAAATACACACAGGCATTCATCCATCCACATTCCCACCCATCCACTCACCCATACATACATACATTACATATTCGAGAGATCCAAAATTTTGTCAAAGTGATAACAGGATGTGGAAAAAGTCATACCAGTACATAAAAAAGTAAAACACATGAAATAAAAACTATTATACTTATTGTTATACATATTATTATATATAGTTTGCATGCAGTATTCAAATGTTACATAAAACTTCTTATATACAGGTGATAATGTGATTAAATTATATTGCAATAAAATGAATGGTATTAAAACTTACATAGGTCAATCCTTGTGCTCTTTGAGGATTCTAAAATGTACCACGACAATCATAAGTGCTTCTAATACTTTCTTAAAATCATTCAACATGCCAGTTAAATGTGAGTTTTGTTTTTGCCACTCATACGCAGTACACATTTTCCCTTTTGTCAAAATGCGTCTTAATGATATAATGTTCTTCACGAACAGGACTAATCGTCTTGAAATGGCATTTGTATCTTGGCCCATGGTGCGTTACAAGAGAGAACTCCTCTTTGGTTGGGTTGACCTTCTTGGTAAGTATATTTAGAAATGCATTTTAAAACAAACTGTGCATTACACATCAGCACTGCCATGATTCACTCTGAATATGTTACCCCCCAGCTAAAAAAAGAAAATTATCAGTGACTTTATTCATAGCTTAAATAGTGGTGATTGAATCCCATGTGTGAGGTCACCTGGGCAACTAAATTTTGTATGGTGGCTTCTAGATTTTTGGAAAATTTATGCACCCCAGACCTTACGGACAGTACAGCATATGTGGTACAAGGTACAACAGTTAATCAGTTTAAGATTGACCCATTATTGTGTAAGCAGAAGAGAGATTACAAAATTTATAAAAAAGTTATAATAAAAATTATATTAATAAAAGTGTCACAATAAATACATACATAATTTCATTATTTCACTGCAGTTACTTTAAGAAATATCCAGACAAATAATTGGGAATTTTAACTGCTACCACTAGGAGGTGCAACAGCATTACATAACAGAAAACATGAGGTCAGACATGTCACATCCTCTTGTTTATAGAACCAGAACTTCAGAATAATTATGTGCAGAGGTCTATATTTATTCTTATGATATGATCATGTGCACTGTTCCATTCTGGCTAAACTGTGCTTCTATAATGTATGGTATCCCCTGAGAAGTCAATAAGTATTCATCTGTTCCACAAATTCCTTATTTTCATGAAAAAACTTTCATTACTCTCATTAAATCAGATTTGGCCTATTATGGACTACTAAATAATAAGCAAGGATATGGCAATATAGGTAACTCAGTGGAAATATTACACATAACCCAAGAACAACCAACGATTAATATTTAAAAGAATCTGTACCTGTACAGCCATAACAAAAGGAGTCCAGTACTGGCCAAAAATACACACACACACACGCAAAGCTCTTTCAAATGTAATAATTAATGAACAACATTAAAACTGCAACAGAAAGTAGATGGCAACATCAAACACTGTGGAGGGTTCATACACAGGGTCTTTCTTTTATCGCCTTGCCGAGGACGGCAGCTATATCTTACGCCAAAGGTGAATCGGCCGGGACACACTGTGGCGGCCTCTGCGCTTAAGACCCTCTCAGAAAATACATGACTCATTCAATAAGGGTTGCAGGATTTTCACAGTAAGTCACATTAAGCTCGGTAATAACAACAAAATTAACTTACCTATGTCATGAGCACAGCTGCAAATACTGCCCCTGCACACGCACACATCATTCTATTTAAATAACCGAAATTCGCCCGAAGAAGTTCTTTCAATATTTATTTTAAAATGTTCTGTTCTACTGTCCTTCCGAGGTCATTTTGTATACTTCGGCATTTAAATTACCACACGAAAGTCACTTGGGGTAAAATGAGGAAAACATTCTGCCCAAAAACCAGGATATTTCTGTCACCAGACACTGCTTCCATCCCCACCAGAGAATCATCCACTCAAATTACAATTACAAATCAAATGAAACTAAGCAAATAAACTCATGCTTTACTTGCAATGAATTATTGCACTGCACTCTTTTCCATCAAAGTATTTGTTTTAATCCATCTAATGGAAACATAAGCAACATCATCCATCTAATGTTCACTTTTCAACTGCAACATGTTTTACCTTCACATAAATCAAATTTTCTACAGTAGAGATTACATCCCCTACTAGTTTGTTGTAAAAAGTGTTGGTGTAGTTTGTATTTGAAATGATCTTTCAACTGTTATTTGGATGATGTCTCTGTCACTTCAAAAGGCATAACCCTTGAAGATGATTGCATCTGAAGTCTAAACATTTGTAACATGGATGTAAACTGATGGTAGTACCCACAGTTGCAAAACAGACTGAAACTAATACCTCCATAAAACAATTCCGTTTTATTAATCTCTGTCCTGTTCCAGGGTTAAGAATGAGTGGCATGTACAAGAACAACTTTACAACTTTAGTATACAACTTTTTGTCATCACATAAAAATTCTTTGGAAACATGCAAATCCTAAAACACTGAATGTTTAAAATTCACAACAGAAGACGTCTGTAGTTTTAAACATGGGATTCGTATCTGTAAAATTATTTCTGTTAAAAAGAGTAAAGATCAATGTTCATCATGATTTGCTGTAGCTTGATCATGTGTTGATATTGAATAAGACTTTCTTGGGCTAGTACTAGCCACATCAGGCAGTAGAATGAAGATTAAACCAATGTTTCAAGAATCTTATGTGGCTGCTTGTCCAACAGAGTTTTATTGAATTCACTCATGGTGAAAGCTGGAGATTATATGTGTCAATATTGTTTACTTCTAGAGTTTCACACAGCCACTGTGTTGGTATTATTGACAGCAGCACATGAAAAAATCGTAAAGTGGGGTAGTTTTAGTGGCACAGTTTTCATGAAAATCTGTCAAATGATTCCAAAGTTATTCAAAGTGGATGCCAGACACACTGACCAGATGATATCAAAAGCCTGTATTTGCTTAAACAATAAGGAAAGCTGTTTCATTCTAAAATGATAATTTAGCCTGGTGTTACTGTATGTGATAAGGAAAAATTGGTTTATAGTAGATATGAGCCTGAATTTAATTTCTAAGAAACAAACATTTTTATGTCTGAAGAGGAATTAATTTTATTCTATTGTATTATTTCCATCCAGTATCGTTTGGTGGCATTGCGGGACTGTTCATGGGTTTCAGTCTTTTAAGTGGAGTGGAAATTATTTATTACTTCACAATGCGAGCAATCTGCATGGTGTACCATGAAAAGGAAGAGCTACAGAAACTTCAGGAAGAATATGAGAAAACTGCAAAACCTCCGCTTGATTTACGACTAACACCCACTTTCATGAGGAACAAGATTCATCCTGCAAACAAAAATATTTCTGTTGCTATCATAAGGGTTCAACCACTGTACAAAAATGTCCCTGCAGCTACTGCAACAGTCCAACCAGTATCAACACTGAGCCACAGAGTTAACAAAGGACATGGTCAAAATGTTGTTAGACCAATATATACAGAGTTTGAATTTTTACCATAATTCTTTCCCTCCCAATTAGAAATGAAGCATCTGTAAAGCCATATAAAATAACAGAGTCTCTTTAGTGCAAGTCACAAGAATTCAAGAAACCTAAATTACAATGACCATGGCCATGGTCTGATGTGTATTTGATATACAAACCATATAAGTTGACTCTACTCCAATTTCCAAATCCAAGACCATGAAAAATGCAGCCTAATAGCAATATTATGAATCAAACATTATCTTAAAATCTGGGATAAATGTTTCATTGTAAGAACAGGGGGGGGGGGGAGGAACGGGGGGGAGGGAGCGATCCTTTTTTTAGTTTTTTTCAATTTCATGAATTTTTTCAATTTTTGTTTGTTGTTGTTTAATTGAAAAAAAAAAAAAACA
>Ga0136643_10001334_pt1 | contig 29750 bp, 19 predicted proteins | sample TergutLab28metaG_FD_96883 | JGI IMG/M metagenome (GOLD analysis project Ga0136643, IMG submission 96883) | Labiotermes labralis P1 segment gut microbial communities from Petit-Saut dam, French Guiana - Lab288 P1 (version 3) (version 3) | ecosystem: Host-associated > Arthropoda: Insects >... | reverse complement strand
TCTATTGCCCAGCCTACGCCCCGGCACGTCCGGGGCCTCGTGCAAGAAGGTCGTAAGTCCTGCCTGGCGGATAGTGCAAGAAGGGGTTTCGGCCCCCGTATAATCAGGTATAGCGGTTCCTCCATAGCCACACCTACGCCAAGCGCGTGACCTAAGTCTGGGGCCCATGTTCCCAAATACGTCATATAGGCGTACGTAATGTAGCCTGAGACTCCGTCCGCCTGAACCTGTAGGTATTGTGTGTGAGTGGGGGAAAGAACAGGCACCGTAGAGATCGGTAAAGACATCCTCCATAGCCCGCCATACGCCCCAATGACGTATGGGAACGTGTACTGAATGGCCACGCCAGTAACCGTGACCTGCCTGAACGTAGGGTTATTTACCGCTGTGTGGATTGGTACAGTGCCGCCGTAGAAATGGTGACCGTGACCTGGTCAACCATGTAGACCGTGACGTAAATTACGTATGCGATAGCCGAGACGTTGTTCCGATGTGGCACGGACGTTGTACTAGAGGATCAGTATAGGAAAAGAGATACTAGGCGAGAGCTAAACACGCATAAGGTTAAAGAACAAAGAACTGTGCATTACTATTTGCGAATCGAGGGTCATAGATGCGAGTCCTATACTTAGCATGATTTCCAATGTTCCTAGAAGGAAAGAAATACACATCAAATGGCCTTTAATGTACGAATGCGTACATACATCGTCATAAATAGTCTATGACAGACATTTCGTACGTCCGAACGTCGGAGAAGGAGGAGAAGGAGGAGGAGGAGGAGTGGCAACAGTATAGTCGCCGTCTATAAAGGTACGATGCCGTGTGTCCTCTTCAGCTTCCTGCGTTCGTTGTTGTCTGGAAGGAGGATGATCCTGAGGCCTGCGAACTATCGGCGTCGTACGTCATGTGCCAGTATTTGAGAAGTTCTACCACGTTAAGCACCGCTAGCAGGTGGTAGGACATCTGTAATAATTTAATTTTACCCAATTGATTACGTAACGTATTATAACGTTGTCTGGTTGTTTCCACGTGTGTGCTCGGGATGTCCTCGTCCAGTGCAAGCAAGATTTGCCTCAGGCCGTTCAAATTGTTGCGCTCAGGTAGGCTAGCATTTTGTGAGCTGTCGCGACATCGTTCATAGCCAAGCCTAATTGGCGGAACCTGTTGAATAATGTATTAATGGATCCCATCGCGTCAATAACTTACGATCTGTTTCCAAGGCATTCGCATGGTCTCCTCCTCCTCCACGTCCGGCTCTGCAGAAAGGTGGTGGAAGTCGTATTTCCCGATGCAGTTGACGAGGGGTGGTAACCAGACACAGTCGTGTCGATCCAACCCGTAGGAAGTCAAGAGGATGTTCGAGGGATGACCGGACCAGGCGAACTTCGTTGATGCTATAAGTGCTGTCCTCCTTCTCCCACATTTCTTTCCCACGTTGCGCGCGCGTGACCGGTGCGGTAAACAGCGTCTGAAGTACATGACGTCAGCATCCATCAACAATAAATAGGAGCTCGCTTTACGTGTCTGCGACAGTGTGGTGGACTCCATAGGCTGGGAATCCAAAGTATTATTCTGACAACAGTAGTGGTAAGTGATATAAGTGTTTTGTTGTGCGTGTGTATCAAACCTAAATAGTTGTGGTGTATGTTGATTCTAAAGCTTATAGAGAGAAAAGAAAATGATGGCTCGCAGATTCGAGATGATGGACACAAAAACGAGACAGTTTCAGGCGGTGCAATGCTATAGGAAGACAGTTTACCGTACGTTTACCCTCGGGTAATAAGAATCCCTTGGCAGTGTGAACGATCTCTTCGAGCATGCGTCACGCAATGTAGACGCTACTGATATGGTGGGGATAAAAATTTAAAATCAGGTAAATCAAAATGACAAATCAATGGAATCAGTTTCAGACGGAAAGATTAGTTATCCGCAAACGTTATATGGAGCGTCTTTGAGAGAGTTTCGTAGTCGAATTCTAGATTCAACGCTCTAGACACCTTAGTCGTAATCGTACATTTGGTCGAGATGCCCGTAGTGTTCGGTAGATGTGCAGTTAAGAGTACGGGCAGACCGCTCTCCGTAATGGCGCAATATCGTGGAGGTGAAGGCAGAGCAGTATTGTTTAGCTCGCGCCTTGGTAATAGCGATTTCGAGATTAGAGAATGATCGTAATTATAATTCGTATCGAAGAGGTTGTAGGATACGTCCTGTAGTCCTAAACGAATGTGAGACGGTCGGTATCGATCTGTCAAACGAGGCGGGGTTCCCCGAATTAGTCCGAATCCAGGAACAGTTTCGTGAGTATAAGATAATTGTCTACCACGGTCTGAGCTGCGAAGATATTATGTTCGAAGGGCAGGTCGACTCGTCTAAGGAAATTAATCTACTTTACGATGACGTCGAAAGACACTATCACGTGATCGCTAAACTTACTGCTGCCACGGCTAGAAAGTACGTGTGTAAAGGGTGCTACAAATTATGTACAAGTGACGTCACGTACGTCTGCGACTAGACGTGTAGTGACTGCATGGCCAGTCCATTCTGCAACTTTCGATTCCCTTGTGCCGAATGCAACAGGCATTTTAGAAGCCACACGTGTTTCGTCAACCACAAGCAGCGCACAATGAACAAAAAATCCATGTGTGAGCGTAAGTGGTGTTGCGCGACGTGTGGATTGCTCGTGACGCACGAAAAGCATTAATGTAACAAGCGGTTCTGCGATATCTGTAAGCAGAACAGAGAAGTGGATCAGCTGTGCTATATGAGACCGCTGAAGGACGCGTTGTCCACCGCAGGTGATAAGGTACTCTACGTATTCTACAATTTTGCGACTACCCAAAATACCAGGTACACGGACAAGGCTAAGCTATACGTACCTAATCTCGTCTGCGTGGAAGAATTCTGTTCTCGCTGCGAGGACGTGATGGAGGGAGGAGACTGCGTGCTGTGCGGCAAGAGGAAGCACTTGTTCTGGCAAGATACTGTCGGCGATCTACTTACATATGTTACCGAACCACGCCCCTAGGCGAATAAGATCGTAGCTATAGCACAACGCCAAAGCGTTTGACCTTCATTTCATCCTGAATTGGGCGATCCTACTAAAATGGAAACCGCAAATGACTATGAACGGCCAGAAGATAATGAGCATGAAGACGGAGAACTTGGTCTTTCTGGATAGCGTGTCCTTCTTCCCGTTCCCTCTGCGTAAGCTACCCGAGGCGTTCGTTCTGACGTCCTCAAATCGTGGTACCCTCACGAATTCAACACTGAGATAAAAAGTAAACTACGTAGGTCCCATCCCCGAGGAGGAGTTTCTCGCGTGGTACGACGACAGCTGGAAATCAGAGGAGCCTTTCGACAACAGGCGCGTGCTTAAAAATATTGTCAAGACGACGTCACCTTGTTAAGACAGGTGTGCCAAGTGTTTAGGTGCGAATTCATGCACATAGGGAATATGGAATTATTTCTCGAGTCAATAACGAACGCGTCGGCGTGCAATAAGCTCTTGCGTAAACGATTCATGCAGCCCGACACTATTGGACTCATACCAACCGGAGCGTACACTTGTAATACCAAGTATAGTAAGAATGCGTTGATATGGCTGCTGCATACGCAACAGACTGACGTAGTGAAGATAATGCACGGTCGCAACGGTCGCGAGTACAGGCTGCCCGAACTACCCCGATTTAGTGTAGATGGTTATTGCCCCGAGACCCGTACAATCTACGAGTTCTTTGGTTGCGATTATAATGGTAATACATGCCAGCCGTTCGATGATGTCACCACCATGAGTGGTGATACACTATCGGAACGCTATAAGCGAACGATGTCGCGTTTCGAGCAGATAACGCGAGCGGGGTACCTGGTCAAGATCCAATGGGAATGTGAGTTTGACGATGCAGGGAGACCCAAACTACTCGTGCATCCCATAGTAAAACAGAGTCCGTTGTGCACCCGTGATGTACTGTACGTGGGTCGAATCGAGGCCATGAGTCTACACTATAAGGCACGGCATAATGAGACCATTCAATAGTTTGACTTCGTGAGCCTCTACCCGTACATATGCAAGTATTTCAAATTCCCCGTACGTCATCCGGTCATTCACGTAGGGGATGCTTTTAAGGATAAAGAAGCATGCCTACGTATGGATGGCCTGATCAAACGTTCGATCGTTCCATCAGAGATGTTGTATCACCCCGTCCTCCATTTCAGATATAATAATTAGTTCATGTTTTGCCTATGTAGAACGTGCCTCCTCACCTCCCTCTTAAGTGAGAGATGAGGATCGTGCCCTCACCGGTACGTGTGTAAAGGACGGGGTGAGGTTGGCCGTTGAAAAGGGGTATAGGATACTCGAGATATAGGGTGTTTACAACTGTCAGGTCACCCGATACAACCCCGGACATTTCGTCGAATATATAAATACATTTTTGAAACTGAAAGCGGAGGCTAGCGGTTATCCTGACTGGGTCCACAGTCCCGAAGACGAGGAGCGGTAAGTGGAATCGTTTTGGGCGAGTGAAGGGATACGGCTAGAGAAGGAAGCAATCAGGTATAGTGCTGCCAAACGAGGTCTGGCAAAACTCTGCCTCAACTCTATGTGGGGGAAATTGACGGAGCGGAACGATGGTACAATGACCAAAATAATTACGGAGCCCAAAGAACTGTATGGATTCCTAACCACGCCGGGCATCGAGCTGAAAGAGAGCCTTGTGTTTGCCAACGATGACGTACTCTGGATCTAGTTGAAGTATAGGGCAGAGGAACGTGTGCCTAGTCTGCGTCATACGAACGAGGTAATAGGGCAAGAATCCATCACTATCGCTATGTCTACCGCCTGCGAGAGAAGGTGATGTATTGTGACACGGACTCTGATATATACAGGGGACAAATTGGGGGACATGACCTCCGAGTTACGCCCATCAGAAACCATATCGTAATTTGTGAGTGATGGACAACAGTACTACCCGTTCAGAGTGCTCGATTCTATGACCGGGAACGGTCCAACCGTCTGTAAAGTCAGGGGCATAACCCTGAATTACAAAGCCTCGCGAATGGTTAATTTCGAAGTAATCAGGGATATGATTTCCAGAGGGACGGGGGCGGAACCGTATCGATTGTCACCGAACCCGATGATTTCATTCTTCCAGAGGCGGCGATTAGGTGAGAATACGTCCGTCCCGTTTCGGTATAAATGGGGAGGGTGGCTAAGGGAGAAGTCGTGTCATAGCCTGACCATCCATGAGTAATGATCTTAAATTCAAACATCCGTTCTCGTGTATAGTGAGCGGACCTAGCGGTTCGGGCAAAACGTCATTTTGCATACGTTTGCTACAGAACCTCGTCGCCTTCTGCACCAAACGCGAATTTGGCGGCGGTATAATCTGGTGTTACGGCGAGAAGACAGCTGTTCCGTCACGTCAGCAGTTGGCTTCAAACACCACATATCACGAGGGTGTACCGGAGAAATTTGGTGGCGGCGGGAAACCATGCCTCGTGATACTAGACGATCTGTTAAACGACGTTTATTCTAAGCAAGTGCGTGAACTGTTTACGAGAGGCAGCCATCACAGAAATATCAGCTTTATTTTGAACACGCAAAATATGTTTCATCAAGGCCGCTACTGTAGAGATATATCGCTGAATGCCCATTATCTGGTCGCGTTGAAAAACGTCAGAGATAAGAAGCATTTCACGTACTTGGCCCAACAAGTTTATCCCGAAGATCGTCTTGGGCTGTATAACATCTTCCTGGATGCGGTACAACGACCCAACGGTTACCTCATCTTAGATCTGACACAAGACACGAATGACGGTCTGCGATTTCGAACCAAAATATACCCGACAGAATATCCGCCGGTCATCTACTCCGTAATAGGCGATGAAGCGTGTGAGATCAAATTATCACGCCCTTCACGTGCTCAAGACGGCCGAACCGAGTTTGCGTAAAGCCCTAATAACCAATTGTAACAAGGAAATCGTGAACTGTATAAGCGAGTGTGTGTTGAATGTCTTGAACTGCAATATAAAATTGTCAGATTGTAACAGGCGCAACCTGCAAAACACAATGCGCGCTTCGCAAAGTCGCCGATAAGCACGTGTCACTCGGGCAAGAAGAGACTCCTAGTTCAGAGCGGGGAATTTCTGATTCCCCTGCGGTGTGCCATTCTTCCAATGATCTCCAGCCTCATCTCCCAACGGTGAACATGTTACGTAAGATGTACCTCGTCCCTGCCGGCCATTACCATAGGGACAAACGACGACACCTCCGCCCCTCTTCGCCTCGCGAGGTGAAACGTATTAGAGTCAGAAGTAAACTCCATCCGTATGAAGAGTGGGGTAAGATGCGTCACAAGATTCGCGAGGCCGATATCAGAAGGAAGACGCAGACGAAAGCGAACTCGAATTTTCTAAGACGAGTAATGCCTGACACGTAGTCAACTTCTAAGAGGGTGCCCCCCTTCCCCTGAGCCCGCTAGCAAAACAGTTGATTGTCCCTAAAATTAAGGCGGCGAAAACGACCAAGACGCGACGCCGCCCTCCCACAGACATCGAGACCCCTAAACAGGGATTTATTCCAGGAATCGAAGATGATGATGATGATGATTCTGTCAAGGAGGAGGAGGAGGAGACGTACGGTAGAGAAGAAGAAGAAGCAAGTATCGGAACCGTCCCCCTACTTGGGGAGGGGAGGCATTTTCTCTATACACAATACGGTATCCGGAAGGATGGCGAGCAATTAATGATAGGTGATTCTCCGGTGTCTATAGATACCGTTCAGAGGGACGGAGGGGTTATGGGAACTATTGACTCGTAAGAACGTGAATAAGGAAGTTATCAACAAGGCTGATCTAAAGACGTATAAAAAAATATTGATAATGACTAACGCTCATTTGAACAGATATTAGCCTGGCGATAATATTACTATAACGCGAGGAAAGAAATTTCGCGATGTAATTACGCCCCTCTTTGCGAAACCGAAGTGACGGGGTGTCGAATCCGCGTTTCGTCGTAAGTGGATAAAGTATTAAAAATGACTACAACTATTAACAGATTATATTATGACCCGGCCAGACCGTCGGCCTTCTCGACCCTGCGGAAGCTTCGGTCGGCCACGACGGCGAAGAAAAGTAAACCGACGTCGGGCAAAAATTATGACGACGTCATCAGAGCATTGTTAGAGAAATAGGAGGCCAATACGCTTCATAGACCGGTGAGGAAGCATTTCGCACGTAATCCCTATATCGTGGCTAACGTTATGGACGTGTGGGAATGCGATCTGCTAGACGTACAGGCCTATGCAAAATACAATGATAACCACAGACACATTCTTTCGGTTATAGATTTATTCTCGAAATTTCTACATATGATCCCCGTGAAGACAAACAGTGGACCTTCCGTAGCCTCGGCGTTTCGGTCCATGTGCGATGACCCTAAATATTCGAGTAAGCGTCCCGTATGGGTACGCACTCATAAGGGCAAGGAATTGGAAATAAACATTTTCAGGACTCGTTACGGCACGACGAGAACATTCAGTTTCAGGTTTGTCGAAACGCCGACTTGAAATATGCGGTTGTAGAACGTGTGCATCGCACGATTCGCGATAGACAGTACAAATATTTTACATATAAAAATACGTACAGATCTATCGATGTTCTGCCTATATTTCTCAACGCCTACAATAACTCCGTTCACTCGACGACAGGCATGGCGCAGTCGCGAGTCACCGATTCGGACGTGGTAGCGATATGGAATAGAATGGAGGCGACCCGGGTGCGCGGTTCGCGCCGCGAAAGCGACGATTCGTGTGGGGCAGCACGTGCGCATCAGCAAGGAGAAGATGCGGTTTGCCAAGGCTGCCAAACAGATTTTTAGCACCGAGATTTTCAGGGTCGCGAAAATAATCGAGAGGCGACCGCGAGCCGTTTAGGAGCTCTAGGAATTAAACGGCACGCCTATAGACGTCCAGTTTTCCCGGGAGGAATTGACCCCCGTACGCATAATGGACCGGTCCGTTTATAAAACTAGATAAAATACTGGGCAAGAAGGTTAGACGAGGCATTCGTGAATATCACGTCCGGTTACAGTCAGGACTTCGACTCTTCGGTGCCTGCAAATAACGTGAAGGACATCTGAGAAAATATGGCTACGATTAGTCCTTTTACGTCACTCTGTTCAGCAACGTCTCGCGAGACATCCATGAACAGAATATGCACGCCGATTTCACGGTGAAACTGGCTCAGCCCGTCGAACTGGGTTCGACCTCCAATTGGGAAGTGAGGCTGTGTGAAATATTGTGTTCCTCACCGACGCCCATACGGGATAGCCCCGCCCTAATATACAGTAATCTGATATCGCCGCGATTTGTGGGCGACAGCACAGTCAGCAGGATGCGGACGTTCGTCTTCCCAGCATCATCATCATGTCAACACGAGTTTCGAAACGTTTATTATGTGCCCTCGAGCAGCGGAGATTTCAGGACATTCGGATCGAGTTCCTGACGACGGAAGGCCTACACATCCCCTTCGAAGACAGCACGACGTCCACAAGTTTGGAGTTTCATTTTCGAAAGAAATACAAGTGGTAAAAATTTTTATAAAACGGTGCGTCGCCATCTCTACTCCGCACCGCTCTAAGTTCAGCGAGGACACGGGATCGGTAATTTTTTCGGTAGTCTCTTCCGCTGGGTCCTCCCACTCCTGTGGAGCGGGACCAAGTCAGTGGGCTCGAGATGTTGCTTGCAGGTGGCAAGATCCTGACCGATATCGCGGCACGCAAGTCAAACGACGACGTGAGTGCTGGAGACATCGTGTCTAAACACTTGACTGAATCCGCCAAAAATTTGATTAGCAAATTGCGTGGTCGGGGACGCAAACGCGCCCGAGAGACGTTGGGAGTTAAGAGAGGTCCCAAATCTCGAGACAACATAAAAAGGACCAAGCGTTCCCCTTTGCGGTACGTCACGGTAACCATTTCTACGGCGGCACTGTACCAATCCACACAGCGGCAAATAACTCTACGTTCATGCAGGTCACGGTTACCGGCGTGGCCATTCAGTACACGTTCCCATACGTCATTTGGGCGTAGGGCGGGCTATGGAGGATGCCTTTACCGATCCCTACGGCGCCTGTTCTTCCCCCCACTCACACACAATACCTACAGGTTCAGGGGGACGAAGCCTCAGGCTACATTTCGTACGCCTATATGACGTATTTGGGAACATGGGCCCCAGACTTAGGTCACGCGCTTGGCGTAGGTGTGGCTATGGAGGAACCGCTATACCAGATTATACGGGGGCCAAAACCCCTTCTTGCACTATCCGCCAGGCAGGACTTACGACCTTCTTGCACGAGGCCCCGGACGTGCCGGGGCGTAGGCTGGGCAATAGAGGGACCGCGATACCAAGCTGGACGGCGGCTTCCACCCTGATAAAATACCCTGCAATATAGTCGAAAGTCGATCCTTTTTTAATATTATGGTCTATAGTAGCTCAAGAAAGATTAGTGCCTGGACTGTACTTAGTACCTTCTTGCATGGAACCCCGGACGGACCGGGGCGTAGGGAGGGCAGCGGAGGAACCGCGATACCAAACTGGACGGCGGCTTCCACCCTGATAAAATAACACGGATAAATGTCGAAAGCCAATCCTTTTTAATAATATAACTTTTAGTAGCTAAAGAAAGAGTAGTGCCTGGACTGTACTTAGGACCTTCTTGCACAGACCCCTGAAGAGGGCGGGGCGTAGGGAGGGCAACGGAGAGACCGCAATTCCAAACTGGACTGCGGCTGCCACCCTGATAAAATACGTAGGAAAAAAGTCGAAAGCCGATCCTTTTGAATAATGTAGAGTAATGAAAGTTTAGTGTCTGTACCTTACGTAGGACAATCTTGCACTAATTAGTTTCTTTCACACTTAGACCACTCTTGGACCAAACTACGATCACCTTATTTTATACATTAGGGGGATTGACCAGGGCTGGTAGGATGCTACTGACTGATACTTTCCGGTCAGCCCATGTATTCCTTGAGATGACAGCAGTATTAATACCATGGTAGTAATCACTGATCTCTTTATATTAGAAATCGTTTAAATAATGGCATGCGTGTCTGTGACGTCAAATTACAGTAATATAAGCCTAGATCTGTTTCTCCCGGGAGCGTCGACGAAAAATAGACAAACAGCGACGCTTTAAATAGTTTTGAAAGTTTCTGTCAGTTTTTCAGAAGGTTGGAACTGCTACATGAAACAAAGTGAGCAAAGTAAGACACAAAGCTAATTAAAAATAACCATTTGTTTTACATGATATGTAACAGAGTGATTTCTTCCTAGGCCCTTAACTCTTCTCCATATACTCTTTTAACATTATTAGAAACGCACGCCTTTTCAGAAGAGTCCTCCTCCGTTACCCATTTCACCGCTTTTCGTGTCCTGTTTTTTTTTTTTTTTTAATTCTTGGTTAGACTACGGCTTTCTTAAGGATTTTTCTGAAGACGGAGTTTTTGACAGAAGTGAAACCTAATTCAACCAAAAAAGTCTCTATTTTTAAAGAGATAGAGCAATCAAAATAGTACCTCATATTAAAAACCCATTCTATGTTCTTATTGTCGGTGAAATGTCCAGCTTCGTGCTTTGTTCAGATCCTGTCCAGTAATTTTAAAAGAAATTAATATCTACCGGCAGATAGAGATTTTTTTAAAGCAATTTCAAACTGTGCTTTAAATAGAAATGCTGGAATGCTGTCAGCCGGGGCGGACTGAGTAGGTTTATTGCAGGTTGTAGGTCTTCGAAAATTAACGTTTCCTTAATTTTGCGTCAATAGTTTGATACTGTCGTCCCGAGTATGTCTATTCGATCAAATTCCGCAAGCACTTGCAATTTCTTTTTGAGTGCAACGAGCCACCAACTTAGACATGCAGAACGGGTTACTCGCCAACACCTTGTCTATATCCTTACGACGGTTGACCGAACTTATCCTCACGACGGTGACCGATCTTGTTAGTGTTCCTATCGCGTGTATTCTCCTTATTTATAAAGCTTGCAGTTTAATTCCCTTGCAACCGTGCCTTACATCTCTGTCACTGTGGACAGTTGATGGCATAGTAAGGTTTGATGTAATACCTTGTATTCAATCCGACGGATTGCAAGCCAGGAGTGCCTCTGTTGTAACCTTTGTTCTTATAACATACACGGAAGCATGTGTTCCAGTTTGGATTGCATTGAATTACTGTGCAATACTAGTAACCTACACTGTGGTCATACAAAGTAGTCTCATGGATGATATACCTCAAGATCTCCCTCGGATACTTTCGCTTCATCCTCCAACATACTTCGCTGTGTTCCCCTCTAGTTTTCAATCATTCTGTTTACACGAATGTTGATGGTGGTGATTTTCGATACCTGAAAGAGCTGAGGGCTGTTAGACTTGGGGTAGCTTGGGTTGAAACGAATACAACAGTGGGCAGAGAGGGGGAATCCTCGAGCACCCTCAGCCTCTATATCTTGGCCTTAGTGCAGTAAAGTGACTAAGGTCTAGCCATCCGGTGTCCGGTGCGCTGTTTAGGCGAAGTCTTTTTTTAAGATACCGCATCCCCAAAACTAACGAAGAAATAGTTGATGTAACTAGATTAATTAAATTATTGTGGTTTATATATGCAGGTGGAGATAACATTTATTAAGAATGAACACTATACTCCCAAATTAGTGTGTCAGTGCACTCACACCGGCAGATAAGTTGTGGGTCGACCAAGAAAAAGGTGGATAGACCAACACCCACGACGACAGAACATGCCTGGTTAGTGTGCACGTTGCTGCTGCGGATTGCAATACCACGGCCCTCTCAAAGTTTATCCAATGGAACTTGGTTGCGTTTTACACCGACGGTGCAGTTACCGACCCTAAAACTGAGTTCTTACGTACATTTAGTCCGTGTTCGATCTTGTGTGAAGGCTGTCATTGTCTACATTGCCTGGTGGCTGAAAGTGAGCACCAAACCCACAATACATTAAACCTGTGTTTAGGTCGAATATTTTACCTTCTTCGCAGTACCAGTGTTCGATTTGTTGTGGGCAGTTTCAAGATATCTAAATTACATTTTAATAAAACCGTCAATCACAACTAAAATTTATTATTATGATTATTAATATTTATTGCAATGTGTTTCGGCTAGAAATGTCCATTATCAAGTAGCATAAAGTAAAAAATATTTGGAAGGTTAAATGAGTTCTAGAAATAGGAATGAGATCTCATTTTCACAATGACAGTAGGATTACGTACAGATTTTTGTTTTAATATAGTAATGTATTCATATTAATATTCACACTCATTTGATATTCATATATATTCATATTCATACTCATATTCACATTCATTTGATATATTCATATTTATTAAGTATATTTGTTTATTCATAACTTCATATGAATATACAACAGCTTAAAGAAATCCTATGTTCATTGCGAATAAGCCATCTCATTCCCATTTCTAGAACTGACGTTTCCAATTTAGCCTTCTGAGTATTTCTGTGTTTTCTGTTACCTGATTTTGGTAAATTCCTGGCGAAACATGTAGAAATATTAGTAATGATAACTAAGACTTTTGTTTATGATTGACGGTCTTATTCTAATATAATTTATTTGCTGTCACAGCGGGATGTACAAAATTAAGATTACGAGTAACTTTCTGGTTCATTTCTGTTCTCGATAGCAACCTTTCTTTTGTAACTCTTTAGCGCTGGAGGATAATACGAGGAATTGGGTTATTAGGTGAGGTCTGCAGCCGACGTGCCTACAAGAATGCTCAAATCAGATATACGGTATCTGAAGTTTTACCGGCTTGTATGGCAATCAGCCGCAACGGTAAGGAATAAGGAGTTACGCGAAAAAACTCCATAAAGTCCTTGCCTAGACTTCTGATTCTACAGATTTACTGTTACTATTGTTGTTTTGATTGTGTCCATGAAAAAAATATTGCTTAGGTTCAGGTTCTGTTGACGTTAGAATTGTTGGGAATTATATAAGATATTCGCACCATCTGCAGACTTATGAATATTTGCGTAAACATTGTAACGTGTTAATGTGGAGACATGTTCATAATCCATCCGATTTTTAGATTTAACTTACTTAGCTGCAGTGCTTCATTAGTTGCCGCCATCAACGACAAAAGAAAATAAGTTTTTTTTTCGCACTGTTGCAAAGTCGTTATTTTGCAGTTCACAAAGACCTGCACCAACATGAAATCGCATACAGTATTTTTCTTGTATGTGGTTCCGTACATCATATCGGAATCCCAAATTACATGTTGCTTCTGCCTCTAAAGTTCGTACGTCTTCAGTGTTATATTGATTGTGAAAAGCTGGCAGGTCCTTGTAGCTGTAGGAGGTTGAGGCTTACAGAATTTCTAAACCACAAGCACATGAAGGTGGTTAGGTTTTGAGCTGTACCCACCGGCATGCTTTACCGCCACCACTACCCCCTCCCCCCCGCCACAGGAGATACCGCCGGTACTAATTTCTGCTAGAGGCTAAGTCGACCCCAGGGTCATAGTGCGACCGGAAGGAATATGTCAATGAACAATCCCAATGACCCCATCGGGAATCGAACCCGCGACCTTTCGGCTTGTAGCATACTCCTCTTATTGACTGTAGGCAGTTCAAAGAGCGGACATGTTGCATTTTTGCGAGTTGATATTCTAGACATATCATTCACTGGAGCATGAGGGACGGAATGTGGGTTATCTTCCCGCCGATCGTCTTCCAGCTGAATCATATACTTATTTCGCCGCTTGCCGGTGACGGAGCAAATGGATCACGACACGAAACAGTCGGTCGCTTTTCTGTACCATTAACCGGTTGACAGGACGATATACATGTCTAGTTTTATTGTTGATGACGTGCTCTGACCAAGCAAGTGGTCGGTGTGACCTACATCTTTGTTTAAGTATGTGTTTTCATTGGTGAGATAATTGATTGAAAGTACTTCAGTACGGCGTATGGTTGTTTGACGGCTGGTCAACTGTTGTTTTATTCTGTATTTTGCGCAGTGCAGTGGTTTGTAAACGGTGTCGCAATTGGTTGAGGTATTGAATTACAAGTTGGAAGGTCGAGGGTTCGATTCCCGATAGTGTCTTTAAAATTTTACATTGACATAATCTTTCCGGCCGCACTCTGGCACTGGGGTCGACTCTTGACTCTAACAAAAATGAGCACTAGGAATATTTTCTGGGGGTAAAGGCGGCCGGTGCGTACGGTTCACAACCTTACCACCTTCATGTGCCTCAAAGTCCTGGAACCCTCAGGGCGTGTTCAGGCCTTTACAGTTGTTCGTACGCTAACGGGCGTCATTTTAGTAACGTTTGAAGAATAAATTTGTCTGCTTTACCTATTTCAGTTAATATTTTACAGTATGAGGTTGTGTTACAATCAGACAATGAAGATATAATCGCTGGTCATCTGTTTCTGTTGAGAAAACTGATGTACTTAAGCGGCTCACAATCACAGTTGTTTGAAAAGGTACATTGCAGGTCGTAAGTACTAAATGTCGTTGAAATTTGTGAAGTGTTATGTTTATTGATTTGTATGGAATATGCCAGTAGGCCCTTGTGCCTGCAAATAAAATTTACTTTTCGAGTTTTAGTGTCTGTGCACTTAAAGGCAAGGATTTTAGATCCCTGCGTTTACCTGTGCGGAGATGTTAACATTCTAATACTGACGACATTTCCTCTCACTACTTGTGTGACGTGACACGCAAATAAGCCATTAAGCATTCTCAGAAATCGGTCTTTTTTCAGTGACAATGAATTTTAAAATGTTTCTGAGGGACGTCGTCTCGGGTGAAGACGCGACCAAGATAATACTCGTACTTGCTATTAATTTAGTGGCACAAGCTTACTCCGTATCTACTGAGAATTACACTGTGGGACACTTAATTTTGTGGGATTTATAGTTGTACAACATTGCATCTATTGATATTTCCAACACAGACCTAGGCCTACTGTAAATTTAATTATTTGTGGAACTTTCATCACATTGAAACGTAATATCTGTTTAGACAGCAAAGTGAACGCTCTAGCTTTAAGGCTGTAGATTAACATTTAGGATATTTTACGGGCAGTCGTGTTTGAAGTGTTTTCTTTAGTCTCATCAGCGAGCGCCCCGGACAGTACCTTGAAATTAGGCCACAACTGTCTCTTTTTAGACCATTTTCTACTCTCTGCCGTAATTTCTCCATCCTATTCAACAGCACAACTTTTGCAGTTGGAAACTTTTCGTTTAATGTCTTAAGAACTTCGTTATTTAAGAGGATGTGTTTGTCAGTCGAGCTGGAAAACACGTTAGCCAGTCGTACGTATAGCGTACCAATTACGGCGTGTAGGCTGGTCTACAGATTTAGAAAACTGATTCAATCATTCAATCTATGCGCAGCTTATATGACGCACGATTCTAGTACTAATGCATAATACAGAGAAAATTGTATAAATATAAGATTTTTTATACTATGCACAAGGAATTTGTAGAATTCTAAGAAACAACAGCGGTAGGTCTGCGTAGTGGATACACGGGCTTTTTTCTATTAGGACTGAGCTAAATTTTTAAATATTATGGTACTAAATGTACTGCTTCAAAGGGTTAAACTTCTCGTATTTAATTTGAACACCTCTGATTTCCAGTAGCGTGTTGGGACAGCCCTCGTGTCGTTTCATGTTTCCATTTGATTGTAACATGAATCCTTTTACTGCTGTGTGTGGGACTATAGGCGAACTGCCTTGCAGTCAACCGTACAACAGGTGGCACATAACGGGGAGACCACAGACACGTCCGTTAAAATTTAAAATTGAGCGTGAGCAGGTGAATGGAGTCAGTCGCATTTACAGTCACTGCCGCCTACAAATGGAGGCTATACAGAAATTCACACTTTGAAGACTAAAATTATATATATGTGGGTGTGTCCCTCTCTGTGTGTGCATGCGCGTTTGTTTATATACGATGTGTGTGTGTGTGTGTGTGTGTACGTATATATCTGTATACACAAAGATTCAGTACATTTCTCACAGAGAACACATTGTTTCCATTAGAAAATCCAACAAGTAAATTTGTTACAGTGGGAAAAAGGTATTTATTGAGAGAAACATACGAAACATACAACACACTACTCGTATGTGGAAAAGTGCCGGACCGGAATAGCGTAGTCGGTATAGCAACTCGCAACAATTTGGACGGGGATCCAATCCCGGTGGGGGCGAGATTTTCCGCACTTGTTCAGACAGGCCCTGGGGACCACCCAGCCTCCTGTACGATGGGTACCAGGTCATTCCAGGGGGTAAAGCGACCAGGGCTTGACGTTAAGCACCCACCTCCACAAGCGGCGATGTTAGAGGAAGAGTGAGCTATACCTGTCTATCTATCTGTCTTCTATCCGTGTGTCCTATAGTGGTAGGTTATAGTGTGAATATTACCTTTTCCATGGAAAAGTGAAGATAGCTTATTGTTAATCCTTGATGGTATATATAATAACCATGAGGCCTTAAAGGGTTAAATTGCACGAATATGCGAATTCTCCGCAGGACGTAGAAGTTCCTTTAAAATCGAAAAACTCTGCTAGTGCGAGTCAGCTCCTCTTCGATAGGATATTCGTTAAAAATGTTAATTCTTTCTCTGTTGCGACAGAGATATAGCGACTTAAAGCTAGATTTTCCTGCTGTGAATCTATTGGGTTGTGTAACTGTCAGTATAAAGAAAGCACGGATGTTATCTTATTTGTTCAGACATTACAGACTCGGGGAACCTAGCGTCGGGTTGAACACATAATTTCACTCCAGTTACGCACATGAAAAATCGAGTACGGTATTGTAGCATTGGTGCTGGGAAAACACAATATTCAGTTCAGACGTTCATGCATAGGCAAACTCTTTTACAACCTACTTTTACTTTTTAATAAACGATAGACGAATTCTGTCTTCCTACTAGAGATCGTTTCGAATGCAAAACTTATCATGATAAATGTAACCAGCTGCACTTTTCACCCTCAGAGGCGTCTCGTATAGGAGCAGCTTTACAGATTATTACAGATTTTACGGCGATTGCATTGTGGTTTATAGTGAACGGGGTGACCTTAGACGCTGGATTATCCGAACAAAAGCTAAGGGCTGCTGTAAACACTGGCATGCGGCAAGTGAACCGTTTAATTTTGACCGACGCATTTACAACATCTAGGCCCCGAGAATATCAAACTGTTCATGGCAGACACAAATGTTGGTTCGGGCATGTTCTTCCAGGACGCTTGGATTAGGTTCCTTTTTGCGGAAATTTTCTGCTTTGACAGTATATTAACTGGAAAGAAGCCCAAACAACTGATAAGCTGGCATTAAAATTTCCTTCTACCGTGTTTAAGAATGACGAGATCGATATTCCACTGCATTATTTATATTAAAAAGGGGTAAAACGTTTCGTTGATAGGGCATGGAGTCCGTCTTTCCGTCACCATAATTTAACATAAAATATCTGGTAAAATATCGTAGGGGAATTTATTTTAATGTCTGTACCGTACGTCTTTTATTATTTTTTATTATAACCAACAAATAACCAACCAAGAAATAATAATCAAACATTGGATAGAAAATGGTGAAATAACATATTATAGAAGAAATGTAGATGACGTAATCATATTTGACCAAAATAAAATTAGTGAAGTTTCAGTCACCAAGTACATGAATAATATACACAAATATTTAGAATTCGAACTAACAGAAGAAGAAAACAAAAACATTAACTATCTAGATCTATCAATACGCAGAAACAACAACAACCTGCAACTAGGAATTTACAGAAAACCCACACAGACGCTACTGTACATTTCACATCTAACCATCCGTTAGAACATAGACTCGCAGCATATAACTTCTACATAAACAGAATGCTCTCTACACTAATCACAGAACAAGCAAGAAAACAAGAATGTAACACTATCTGCACCATAGCTAGAAATAATGGTTTCCCATTACAGACTATCCAAAATTTGAAGAACAAATGGACAATCAAGACACAAAAGAACAGAAAATACTCCCACAAAAACACAAAGAAAGAAGTTGATTACATTTGCGTATTACAGTCTACTCATACACAAAGTTACCAACCTGTTCAAAAGTACCGACTTAAACGTAGCATCGAACATTTAATATCATATACAACCAATTATGCGATAGAACACCATAAAACGAATTTAACTCTAGTGGACTATATAAATTATAATGCAAAACATGTAGCAAATCGTATGTTGGCCAGACTGGAAGATTAATAGAAATAAGACACCGTGAACATACAAGATGTATACGAAAACAAACAACCCTATCTCGGTGTACGCATTACACATTCTGAATAATAGACACGAATATCGAAATCCGGAACATACCAGGCAATTATTAAAAACACGTAATGAAAGAAAGTTAATGAACTGTTGGGAGTGATGCTACATGCAAATGCTACAACAACAGAACTTATTGATCGATGAGCAGAATACCAATGAACTCAACCCACTATACGCTCTAGTCAACATACCGAAACTACACGTCACACAACCGGACACCCAGTACGGCTCAGTACACGTCAGACCAGCACAATAGTAACATCAACAAAGGAGTAAACCCATCATTGAGTATATTCAAAATATCCACGATATAATATCTATACATCCGTATAATAACGTCCATATTTATAGCAGATTTTATATGCAGCCTCAGACATATGTTGATTGCACGAGAGATTGTAACACCGAAGAGAAAAAAATAGAATAACTATTTTATTGTAAAAACGACAGTATTTTAAAATTTTAATAATTTCAACAGCTACAATCTGGGGATTTATATAAGCTTGAGGTGAAACATCTTAATTTTATAAAGTGTATTTTTAACAGCTGCAATTAAATAAAGCATGTAACTTAACAAGGCATTGGTTGTAAACTCCCTAATGATGATACGAAAATGTCGAAACATGTAGGGGTATAGATTACACAAAGAGGCTGCTGTGATATATGCTTTTATTATATTAATTGTGCATTTGTTGGTTATAATGAAAAAAATAGAAAGTCGTATGGGAAATAGACAATAAATATTCTTTGAAGCCTGCTGGTTTGTATTGATTTATTAGAAGGTGTGATTTACATGGACGCTTGAACCAGTTTTTCTACTATATCTTAAATGATTACGAAATGTGAAGCGGAGTAGCGTAATCTGTTTAATCACAACGCTGTGAGGTGGACGACCCGGATTTCTTATCCCGGCAAGGGCAATAGATTTTTCTCTGCTTTGAAAAGTCCAGGCCGGCTCTAGGGCATATCCATTCGTCGGTTAAGGCGGCCGGGGCCTAAGGCAGACCACTCACTTATTGTCAACGTTGAGGCTAAGAAAGAGTGGCGCTGTACCTCCACACCCTTACACTTTAATGGCATTTACGAGGACAAATTTGCATTAAGTACGAGATATATTATTATCATGAAAATTTCGTACACGCAACTTGCGTGCCAAAACTTCTTGTACCCTTATATAGGCTACATAAAATTTATTTCTGAATTTTGAGAACTTGTTTTAGAAATCAGACAACGCCAAGTTTTTTTTAACTACTTTTCGACGTTGTACTCGCTGCTCGTTCTTGTGTTCGGGTTACAGAAGTAATTTATTTCATGTAGTTGATATGTTTCGAATTAATTTCAGACCCAGACTGTTTACTGAATATGTCAAAAAGCTGGAGGAAAGCTTTTTAACAAAGACAGTTTTAGATAATTATCTGCAAAGAAGGAGGGGTGATGGAAGATGTGTGAAAATATTAAAGTTCAGTCTGGCTGGGGCAAGCCTGTGTAAGCTAATAGGCTCCTCAGGTGCTAGATCTGTTTGCCAAAAAAGCCTGACTTCAGAAGATGATGAGGGTGACGATCTTTGCCATTGATATGAGGTGAAAGGTTCTCAGCACCACTCTCAGCAATTCCCGCTGATGTCATTGTCACAAGTGCCAGTTTAGTGCTCGATAGGGACTGTCTCCGAGTAAACCCCATTACAAAATTAGGGGCCAGGGGGGGGGGGGGGTTAATAGTAGCTTGGAACCGGTGGGAGGGAGAGATTGTCTGCAGCGAAGCGACATTTGGTGCCCAGTAGAATAAGGGTAAAGATTACAGTCTCCTTGGTTGCGACGCCGTCTAGGCTGACAGCTTGTTACCAACGTCCATCTTCTGCGCCGAATATGGAGGCAGCAACGCGTGTTTCCTACCGTGAGAACTTAATCTCTTACTTGGAATAAGGTGTTGCACAAAACGGCGAATTGTGGTGTCATAGGGATCGAGGATTTTTAATGGCGGTGGCAGACTTGAAGGAATATAATCAAGAGAATTCCGGATTGTTTTATGCTGAAGCACTGAAGTGTACCAACAAAGGTGGACCAGCAGATCAATAAATTAATATTCTCATGCATGTTCCGTGAGAGTAGATTCGCAGGGATGGAGTTCAGACGTATTAAATATACTTAGAAGGCCGGTGGCAAGTTCTTTGTCGTCCGTAATTTATTTTAATCGTGTAAAGAATTCGGAACTTAATTAGCAGAGGCTGGTGATGTTGTAATCAATTTGGTAAGGCCTGTTTGTTGCATGTAAAGTGGTTGCATTGTGCTCGCTGTAATTGAACTTGTCATTTGTTTAACTGAAGCTGCAAATTAATTAATTATGTTTACGAAGAGGCTAAAGCAAACAGATTAAATGCCTTATTTCTTTATCACACACATTGTTTGTACTGAGTTTCATCTTCGTTTGAATTTTTATGGTCATTTATGATTTATATTGGCTTAAAGAATAACTTTTGTATAGAATTTTTGTGGCATGATTTTTCCTCTTTTAAACCCCGAAACATTTCGAAACTGAAACGGATGGCACATCATTATGTTGCATCTCATTTGTAACATGATAAAGGTTAATAAAATCTTACTTTTTGTAACTACGCAATCTACATATCTACAGGGTCCTGGTCTTTGTCACAGAGTAGCTAATAGTTGCTCAGCTTGACAAAAAAAAATCCCTTCACTTTATGGAACCCATTATTTGCGCCCTCATTTACAAGGCCCCTGGCTCCTATACTAATAACCGAATCGTTCAGATTCATTTTAATATCTTTAAATATCTTTAGTGGCTTAAATGTCCAAAAATTATCTTTCCTCTTGCATACCGAAATGTTATATTCGCTTCTTTCCTTTAATGACTAAGGTATACACATGATTTTAGACGTGTATTCCCAACTTTTAATTCAATTAACAGAGGCCCCTCTAAACGGGTGACATCCAACTACAAGAACACATGGTTTCACACCCTGAGAAGTCAAAATCCATATCTTTATCACAGTACCTCCTTACCTGACACTTGGTGCACTGCAAGCAAGGAAGGTCGAATTTTTTTACATATTAAAATGACAGTTCTAAAATCTAGGGATATGACATCACATACCTTGTATATTAACGTCATGACCCCACGTGATGACAAATTTCGTAAATAAGTTTCTGATCATTACGTGCATCTTTCCCTAGCGATGGGGCATTCGTAGTTTTAGGTCGGCTTGTGTGTCTTTGTACCCCACATGGTCTGTCTGCATCTACCCTGAATTCAGCATTCCTGTGAACGAGGCTGCAGTTTAGCGTATTGTGTACGAATGTATTGTGAATAATGACGGAAAAGGGATGAGGAAATTGGGGCGAATTGAAGAAGCGCGGAGAATTACTGAGACGGCAGCGAGAGAAAATTTCCCTTGAAAGGGGAAGACAGCTGAATAGAAAACGGATACAAATTTTGCTGCCTTCAGCATAGTTCTGTTGAAAGGTGGATAAAAATTGAACGTATACGTCTGACTTTCTCGAAAGTAAACAATAAGAGGTTAACACACTTGTGACTTCTGTGTTCATTATTAAAATCCCGAAAACACATCGCGCCTTCATTTCTAGCGTATTCTCTCTGTGAAACGTAGCTTATTTAGACCTCCAACTTTTTTGGAGGTTTTGTCTCCACTGTCAGATCCTAACAGAGCTGGCATATTTCACTCAGAGCAGTTACTAAGCCACGAACTGGACGGATGGAGAATCGGAACTGGGTACCGGCAGAATCAGAGATTTATGTGGTCAATACAGAGTCCAGATCGTCTCTTGAACCTAATCGGCCTCTTTTAGACGACATTCAGAGCGGCTATTGATCCCGCTCGACCTGGTCTACGCAGAGTCTAGAGCGGCTATTGATCCTGCTCGACCTGGTCTACGCAGCGTCTAGAGCGGATATTGATCCTGCTCGACCTAGTCTACGCAGCGTGAAGAGTGGCTATTGATCCTGCTCGACCTGGTCTACGCAGCGTCTAGAGCGGCTGTTGATCCTGTTCGAACTGGTCTATGCAGCATCTAGAGCGGCTGCTGATCCTGCTCGACCTCGTCTACCCAATGTCTAGAGCGGCTATTTATCTTGCTCGACCTGGTCTACGCAGGGTCTAAAGCGGCTATTGATCCTGAACGGCCTGGTCTACGCAGCTTCCAGAGCGGCTCTTGATCCCACTTGATCCGTTCTGCGCAACATCCAGAGCAGCTGTTGAACCTACCCTATCTGGTCTGCATAGCGTCCGGAGCGGCCCTTAAACTACCCTATTTTGTAGCTCTTGGGTACGAGTCGCTGATTCCCATGAGCTAAAAAGCTGGAACGCGTAACTTACTACTCATGTCCTTCTGGTGTTGAGGTTAAAGTGCACTGAGACATGCTACCACGCCCCATACGTTTACATGGCTTTATGCTTAATTAAGCCAGAGAAATTTGTGGCGTGTAGGACGGCTATTGATCTCGCCCATCGTTCTGTGCTAAAAGATTCGGGATCTCTCTCCTGAGTAAAGGCAACTGCAGGTTGCAAATGATCACTTCTTACTGAAGCCCAGGTTAAGAATGTGGTTCAGCGGCACATAATTCTTGCGACCATAAAAGGTGACGCGGCAGGCAAAATATCAAATAGCGCTCTTGAACCTAATTAGACTATACCCTGCAAATAACATACTAACCCACTGACACAACCAAGCAATGTTGAATTTCTTCTGAGAGATGATGCCGTCTGTATTGGTAATCTTTTAGCCATGTTTCGGAAGTGATTGATGCGCAGCAACCTCCGAAACATTGGTAAGAATTTAATAACCAATATGTCGTCGTATTCCAGAAGACTAGTTTTTGCAAAAACTCTGTGAAATTCTGAAATGTTGTAAGCAATGCTGCAGTACAGACACCAGGTACGTACAATCGACACGTTTACGAACGCTTACTCTCTTTCTGACCACTGTGTAGTCTGTAGCTGTAATCTGCAGACACATAATCAGTGTTCGTCAGATGAAAGGGAAAGAGACTCAGTAAAATTATTTTTCTGTAGACCACTCCCCTTCATGAGCATCACGATCGCTCCTGTACTGTGCATGTAGCAACGTGTCATCATCGATCCACTTTGACTATGATGGCTGTCTTCCGGCTGCTCGTTAACAGTCACACGCGCAGGCAGAACCCACACTGTCAGATTTAAACATTTATTGGATAAGAGATTTTCCATTTCACAAGGCGGCGAAGATTCATGTTGTGATCGTCTGGGTTATGACTTCTGAAGTCTTGTAAGTGGTTAACGTTTCGAAGGAACATACTTCCTCAGTCTTCAGGGTTGAAGGCCCTTCTAAACGTGACGGTAAAGTACAGAATTTATCGTCCGAGCTGGAAATAGAATGAAGACTATCTCTTTCGAAGCTAGTCACTAACTCTGACGACATTTTCAGTAAAGATTTTGACATCTTATGCATTTAATATTTGGAATGTTTAGTGAAGTATTTCTTAGTTTTTTTCACGTGGCGGTAAATGAAATTAATCATAGCTCGTTGTCTTGTGAGTTACGCCAAATTTTGTAGGCTTGCTATTGTGGAGATTTGTATGTGCATATCTTGTATTTGCTTACCATTTGTTTCATTTATTTTTGTATTTACGATTTATTTAATGATATCAGTGTCTGAGGCTGCATAACAACACGTGGTGGTATGTTCGGCGGGAAACAAATTGGAAATGACATCACAAGAATCGGCCATGGCGTGATTTAAACTACGCATACTTTACTATAGTTGTCTAGATTGTTCGAGAAAGGCCATAAAATTCTCGTTCAGGATAACTGCTGGGTTTTTATTCTGGACTTCTGAAATACAGAGCACACGCTCTATTGTCACGTTTGGTGTGCGTTTCCATAAAGATCATTGAGCTTCTGCATATTAATTATGGTCGTTATGGTTTGTATGCATCACATTTTGTTGCAGTCTTTCTGTAGACCTCGTAAGGATTGCGCTTTATGCATAAATTAAGCAGATCAAATTCGTTTTGGGGCCTGAAAATGAAGTGAAGTAATAACTAAATGGAACTACTTTGATTACAAATTACTGTTTTTAGCGCAGTGTGTTTCTCACTGATATCAAATTTTGTAAAATACTGTTAAGTATGTAGGTATGGATTTAAGTTCAGAATATCGCCGCAGTCTCGTGCTCTTGTCACAGAATGATGACTGAAAATGACTGCAGAAAAGGTTGCCTCCCAAACTGTTTTATTTCAGTTCTATGCATCAGTCATTCACTAATCTTGCCCTCTTCGTTTAAATGCTTCGTAATTTCTGCCTATCAGTCAATGTGTCCAGTGTGTTAATTCTTGCGGTACTGACGCATGCAATTTTCAACTCCGGACTGAAATATAATCAAACTGTATAAAGCACAACGTGTTTGTTTTGTGTTGTATTTCGAGTTGAAATTCTTCATTGTTCAGTGTAGGAATGGGAATGTAGTTGAGGAGTTACAATAGCAGAAGAAAGCTTATCTATTGCTGTTTTTAAGCGCACTTGCAAAATTGCGAAGAGTGACTATTAGCTTCGTAATGTCTGTCTCTCCTCCCGCATGGAATAACTCGGCTTCCACAAGACGGATTTTCAAGAAATATGGTATTTGAATAGTTTTCGAAAATTGTGGAGAAATTTCAAGATCCATTAATCCCCGAGAAGAAAAACGGACATTTTACTTGAAGACTATGTACATTTATGATCATATATTGTTCATTTCTTCTTAGAATGAGAAATGTTTCTTACCGAATTTGTAGAAAAATCAATACACCCATTTTATGCTCGGTAACATTTTTCCGAAAATCGTGCCGTTTATGAAATTGTGTGGAAACTTTTTTTTTTACACCGGACAAGCCACACATGACAATATAACAAGGCGCATACGCTTTTCATAATGGATAACTAAGGTCACAGACGCACACTAACTTATTGCTTTTCCACGGCAACGTTATTTACGAAAACGCTCCTCAATTTTAGGGTAAAATTACCTAATATTCTTTAATTCCTAATGTGGGATACCGCTGTATCTTCTCTATATGCTTCCGCCATATAGTGGTGAATATGTGATCTGGTAGCTGGTGCGTAGTAAAGACGTATAAGAAGGACAGGACTGTCGGCGGGGGTTTATTTGAGTTACGAACTCTGAATTGTATTTTGTGCTCTCAAAGGCTTGGGGGGGGGGGTCTTTTTTCGTATGCTTCTGTATTGCTACGGTTAGTGATTGTAACTCAACAGTTGTTTAGATCTTTGTACTAGTTACAGCGATGTATTTGGTACAACGTGACGTAGGTGCAGTTTATGGTTTAATTCCAAAATGTTGAGCTCCTAATATGGGGTCCTTTGTTGTCCCTTATTATGGGGTACCACATATTGGGAAATTTTGAAGAAAGTGCACAAGAACCAGCTGTGCGCCGTCCAGTCATTCCACAGTGGCACCTTCTGATTTTCCCATTCTTCTCACGGTAACCAACACCATCCGCTTCAGCCACACAGAGAGCTTCCACAGGTAGAACTGTCAAGGCTGCAAGTCTGAGTCCACTGTCTTCAGTATAAAAACAAGGTACAAGTGATGCTAGATCTTCTGGACCTGGTTTCGCGAAGACCATAAACTCCATACACCGTGGGACTTCAGAAGAAAAAACGGATGCATTTTACCGAAACGGGCAAGAAATGAATTTGTCTTAAATCCCTTTGCGAGAAACATGGTACGCAGCAGAAGGAAAAGAGCAAAACAGGGCCTCTTTCCTGTGGAACAATTAGGCCTAACAAACCCTTGGTGAAAATGGAAAGAAGTGAAGTGAAACCACTAATTTCGCCGTCAAGCAAATTAAATGTTTCTTCAGGGTCGGAAGAAGAAGATGGATGGTGGAAAGGAAGTGAGGTTGAAGCTGATACTGAATGTCTATACTGTGCGAAATTTTTTCACTGGAGACCACAACCGTGAAGGTTGGGCTGCATGCCAAAAATGTTTAAAGTGGGCACACACTGTGCGGACTATCGGAAAAGGACCTTTGTGTGTGCCAGGTGTCAGAAATAACATACATTTTTTTATTGTGGCCGCTAAATGTTATGAAAAACTTCATTTTGTAATATTAATAAATGAAAATTCCTGTTTCTGGCCTCCCTACCTTGTTTTCTTGCTCTAAGTGTGAGAAATAGGAGCCACCCCGTTTTAGGTGTCGGTTTATGCTTCGTAAAATTGGAGTTATCTCCGTAATAAATTTTCATGAACAAATAATCATTGTTGGGCTTCAAAATAAATTGAAGGTTGCTTGCTTATTTTAAACTGTATCACCCGTGTGACCAAAAATAAACACTACCTCATATTAGGCGTTACAGTATCTTGTGTTTTTTGACATTTTTGTTTTATTTGTCAGTACGTGTTTTCTGCGAGACTTGAGGTTATCACAGTGGTGTAGGTGAAGTTCTGGTCTCCTTGGAAGTGCGGCTGTCTTTGGGCATTCGTCGTTCAAGGACACGTCCTCACATTCCAGAATATCCTAGGTTTACATACTTCCTGTCACGATGAATCATTTGCCATGAACTTCTTTTATTGCAGTACTAGGGTATCGTTGGAGCTGACCTGAATGACTGAAGAATTGGAGTTAGATAATTGGCTGGGGCTAGAGATATTTCTCTTATTTACAGCAGCCAGAATGGATCTGGGGCCCGCACAGAATGGGTATCGAGGAATTTTTCCACCGAAGTTAAACGGCCAGGGCGTGAGCCTGACCATTCGCTCTCATCTAGTGTCGAGGTTAAGATTGCATGGAACTATCTGTCCGCTCACCCAGCTGCTTAATTAGGCACAAGAACTTCTTTCTTGGCACTTCATTAGAATATTGCTGCTAAGCTTTTTATTGGGCTTATAGGCAGACCCACCATGCAGCTCAGTGCGGGTATTTTGATTTCCGTTTCATCCATTTAAACATTGGTGCTTAATATTGTAAGCGTTTTCAAATTAAATTTGCGAAGCTTAATGAAAGTACTTCATTAAATAAACAGACGATGGAAAAATTCCAAAGAAAGAATATTACTTCAAATAAGGTCTTCTAGGATGTTACACAGCGTATATTGGTAGTTGTTTATCGACGTTATGGGACAACTGATTGGTCAAAAATTCAAAGGTCAAGCAATCCAAAGAGAATTATTAATCAAGTGAGTCATACCATCGTCAGAGACCTGTGGGTTTGAATGTAAAATAGCAGTTACACTTGCGGCTCAAAGTAAAGTTACCGGCTTGTTTCAGAAGTGACTTATACAACCACTTGCTTACCTACATAACAATACGTAGCAGAATATATCGTTAACATCTACTACATTTTTCGAAATATCTTAATATTATTAACATTTAAAGAAATACAAGGAAAACATTAATATCGTGCTGCAAAGTGATTTAGATTTCAACAGTTGGTTTGTGGGCTTCTGTGGACTGGTGGTTGAATATATGAAAACAACGAATAGCAATCAAATACACATAAAAACACACAACACCCGAACACTATACGTCGTTTTATTATTATTTCTCTACAAAATGCTTCTGTCGTTCATTCGACTATCGTCAGGTAGAGGATGCAAGTACATAGCTATAGAAGAGGAAATCAACGTTGTGGTCATACAGGTAAGCTAACCCAAAATTTTACCGAATACACATTGTAATGCTGTAACTCCACACGAGTACATGCACATTCGTATTCACCCCTGTTGGAGTTTTGATTTGTTCTTCTGTTTATTGAAAATCGGAAATAACCAGCAAACTACAGTTGAAAAGCTTCCATGTTTCTCGTGGCTGTGAGCAATGATATTGCATTCTTATGAAATAGTGACGCCTTGTATTTGGTAGATAGTTGAAGTTTCGGAGGAACCTGCTGCTCGGAAAGTTACGTAATTATCTACCAAATTACTCGGTGTCATATCTCAGAAGATCGTAATCGCAATACGGTTGAGTCGACTTTAATTAAAACCGTTTTGTTTTGACAGTCGATGTCTCTCATAGTTAGGGAAAATGCATTCCAAATACAAAATGGTTTTCTTATAGAGGGACCAGTACATCAATCCTAACCGTGCTTTAGTAGAAAGTTTCCCGGTGCTCGCATTAGGATCGTACCATCTGTTGGATTTGAGCAATATTTTTCCCTCTGGTTGTAAATTTGACATCCCTGATTTAGAGAGAAGAAGAATGTGTTGCACCCTCTTATGTGTTTCCACCCTTAGCCGGCACGGAAACTAGTGACAAACTTCCAAGTGCGTGGGTTTGTCCCTCCCTCGTATTCACCCAGTAGGAGGACACGCGGAATAAGGAATTGATCAAGCCATAATTTCCCTCTTGAAGCTGCACACAAAGGAGACGCACAAAGAAGTCCGTGAATTGGTACAGTAGTTTGAAAAGAATGTTTATAAAACTCCTATGCATATTCATGATTAACTTTACGGTGTAGATTCTTCCTTGAAAAGTTGATAGCTACTTTCTCGAACAAAAGTTCTTTGCTTTTATGATTCCAGAAGCTTCATTACCGTGTTCATGAAAGCGTATCTTTAACCCTAACCTGATCCAGATGAATCCAGTCCACAGACTCACACCATATTTCTCTTCTAAGATGCACTCTACAGTTGGTGGGACTGCTTATAGTAATACAGTCACCTTACATACCACCTATTCAAACTGAGGCTAGTGGGTCTAAATTATAGACTTGAGAAAGGTACCATAAAAAATTAAACAGCGTTACACATCTGCGGTTGCTAAGTAATGTACCGCAAAATTTTGTCAACAAGGACTCCATTTCGTTTTGTCATAGAGCCCCACTGAACAGTTAACACGCCCCATTCATTTCATGTCAGTAGTGATTACCAGGAGGCCCCACTGAGGAAGGTACTGCACATTATTCGTCTAATTTCGCCAAGTGGTTATCGGGAGGCCACACTGAGAGAGGTATTGCGCTCCATTCATTTCAAGTCGGTGATTATCAGTAGGCCTCACTGAGCAACGTACTGTACCTCATTAATTTCATGTCAGTAAGTGATTATCAGAAAGCCCCACTAAGGAAGGTACTCCGCCCAATTCGAGGAGGAGGACTGTTCGAGGGATAATTTTAGATGGGACATGCACAACAGACAGTCGGACGGTCGCGGTGAAATTGTCGATCTGTGACTACCTCTCAAATTTATGAGATACAACTTTAAATTTTCCTCTAATCTACGATTATACAGGGTGTTTCAAAAAGAGCTTTACAACTTTGAAAGAGTATAGAAATTTATACAGAGGACATACACAACGTTTTGAACTGTCAAAATGTAACAAAACACACCGAGTTTTACCTCGGATAGTTATGGTTCAATGTGACTTCCATTGGTAATGCGGCAGACG
>Ga0136643_10001332_pt1 | contig 29766 bp, 30 predicted proteins | sample TergutLab28metaG_FD_96883 | JGI IMG/M metagenome (GOLD analysis project Ga0136643, IMG submission 96883) | Labiotermes labralis P1 segment gut microbial communities from Petit-Saut dam, French Guiana - Lab288 P1 (version 3) (version 3) | ecosystem: Host-associated > Arthropoda: Insects >... | reverse complement strand
CCGTCTCCTTCAACTTGGCGCTCAGCGTTCCAGTAATGGATGTTAACATTTCCGGCTCCAACGTTCCATATGAAAGTCTTCTGCCCGCCGCCTTCCATATTTGACCTGGCGTGGATATGGTCATGGCCGGTTCCGATAACAAATGTGTCTGTTCCGTGTCCGCCGAAGATACTGTTAGTGCCGGCAGTTGAGAACAGTATTACGCTCTCACCGGCCAGGCTCAACGTTCTGAGAGTCTGGTTGATTGTGGTTCCGCGCACTATTCTGGGACGTGCCATAACCTCGCTCCACGTCAGCACTGTTCCGTCAGCAAATTGGATTTCGTCCATCTGCGCGCGGATATCCGGCCTTGCGCCTGAGATCGTTATTGCGTTCTCTCTGTCTTCCAGAGTTACCACAAAGACAACATTATTGCCGCTGATTTGGACATTAATGTGTTCTGGGGCGATGCCGGGGCCAAATCTCAGAATTGAAAGCCCATCTCCCGGTACCTGGCGCTCGGCGTTCCAGTAATGGATGTTAACATTTCCAGCTCCAGCGTTCCAGACGAAAGTTTTCTGCCCACCGCCTTCCATATGTGATCTGGCGTGGATATGATCATGGCCGGTTCCGATCATGAAGGTATCTGCGCCGTGTCCGCCGAAGACGCTGTTAATGCCGGCGGTTGCGAACAGCGTCACCCGCTCACCCGCCAGACTCAGCGTTCTAAGCGTTTCGTTACGCTCTGTTCCGCGCACTATTCTGGGGCGCTCCATCGCCTCGTTCCACGTCCATACTGTTCCGTCTGCGAAGCGGATTTCGTCCATCTGGGCGCGGATATCGAGCCTCGCTCCATTAACCGTTATTCTGCGCTCTCTGCCTTCCAGAGTTACCACAAAGACAACATTATTGCCGCTGATCTGTACGTTGACGTTTTCTGGTGCGACTCCACGGCCAAACCTCAGAATTGAGAGGCCGTCTCCTGCAACCTGGCGCTCGGCGTTGAGGTAGTTGATAGTTACATTCCCGCTGTTCACGTTCCATACGAAGGTCTTCTGGCCGCCGCCTTCAACGCTAGATCTGGCGTTAATCGTGTCAGTGCCTGTGCCAAACACAAAGGTTTCAATTCCATGTCCGCCGACAAGTGTATTGATTCCCGCCGTTGCGTACACTCTTACTCTTTCACCAGGCTGGCTATTCGTCCTCAACGTCTGGTTCAGTTCGGTGCCGCGTATTATCCTTGTTGTTACCAGAGCCTCAATCTCTTCCGTCGTCAGTGACGTGCCATCGTAGAACACGATTCTGGCAAGCCTGAATCTGTTGGCCAGATACCAGCTTTTCACCGTTACGCTTCCGCCGATATCTCCGATTTCATCCAACACGAGGATACGGAGGTCATAATTCTCTCTGTAGAAAACAAGGTCATCAGGGTATATCCCAGGGCCGAAGTGCAGTTCATTGACATCGCCGTCCACGCTTTGTCCGTTGTATATGATGTCGTGGTCTGCATCGCGGTTGTAGACGTATATCGTATTTCCGGGGCCACCTTCAAGCCAGTTGCCCGTGCCTGGGCCGGAGACTATGACCTCATAACCTGGGCCGCCAACCACTCTTCCGCCGCCTTCTGGGGCGAAAATGATGTTATGGCCTGGGAATCTCTGCTCGTAGCGTTCCCGCCTCGGGTCTGTGCCTGATCCGCCTGTGACTGTGACAGTGCTGGTTGACGTTCTGCTTCCGTCTGCTGATGTTGCCGTGATGACGGCGCTTCCCGCGCTCTGAGCCGTGACTGTGCCATTGTTCACCGTGGCGACTGAGCTGTTTGACGTGCTCCAGATAACCGCCTGGTTTGTTGCGTTGGTTGGTGTGAAGTTAACAGAAAGCGACCCCTGGCTGCCTTGGTTGAGAGTTAAGGTCGAGGGCGTTACCGCTATGCTCTCCACCGGTATGGTTACGATGATGCTTGTTACCGTTATTGTAGATTGCGCAGTGAAGCCGCCGTCTGCTGTTGTTACGGAGACTACACTGGTTCCAGGCGAAACTGCCGTGACTAAGCCGTTTTCATCCACTGTCGCTACGTTTGTGTTGGCGGAACTCCATGTCACGCTTCTGTTAGTTGCGTTGGCGGGCAGGATATTGGCCGTTAGCTGCTGTGTGGAGCCAACCGCCATGCTGGCTGTGCCAGGGGATGCTGTTACGCCAAGGACGGCAATGACATTGGATGTACCTTGTACTGTAACAACGCTCTCTGCGTAAACGTTCCCGTTCGCCGATGTGGCTGTGATGATCGCTGAACCTGCTTTCAGGCCCAAAACTGTACCAGTGCTGTCTACGTTGGCGATGGTGTCGTCGCTTGTGGTCCACGTTATATCACGTTCCGTAGCGTTTTCAGGAAGAATATCCACGCTCAGAGCCGCGCTTTCGCCGACTTCAAGATCAAGGTAGGCAGGCGTAAGGGTGATTTCAGTTGGATATATCCTTGATATGTGGAATGTAATGATCGAAACGCGCTCAATATCGTGGCCGAGTTTCTGCGGTGTTACTCCAAAACTATTCACTACGGACGTTTCAGCAGCCAGGTCGCTATTATTAGCGCGAATAACCACTCTGTAAATCCCGCTTTGGAATACGCCGTCTGACAAGTCAAGTGTATAGATTCCATCACCGGCAACCCTGTCTTCATTTTGACCGTCATCAAGCAAGATGAAATCCTTGACTGTTACATTATCAGGGAAATACACTCTCGCGGAGACATTTAAGTTGGTATAACGCGCTCTACCAGATTCCAGACTCCACTCGACGATGTGGTTGTCGTGATCCAAAGTCCATGTCGCCTCTATGCGCGGGTTCTCTCTTGAAGGAGAAGAAAACACCAAAACGCTGATATCCTGGCGTTGCTGAGATGTTGTTCTTACGCGCACTCTCCATCTTCCTGCGAGTGGATCCTCAATATGTACGCGGTATCGCGAGGTATAGGGGTCAAAATTTACAGGAATTATTTCACCTGAGGGGCTTATGAGTTCCACAATGAATATATCCTGAGCCTCAGTTGAATTTAGCCCTGTGACCTCTACGTAGATTGAACCCATCGAAGGGTCTACCATAAAATAAAGCTCTGACCAGTCTGAGGATACTCCAAAAACTCTTTCGCTTGCAATTTGGTCTTGATGGTTAAGTCCGGCGATGATGCTTCTCAGTAATTCTGGAGCTTCGTTAGCATTATTCGCGAACGCAGATACACCGCCCGTATCCCGAGCCATTCTCCCAAGCGATTCGACTGGCGCGTCAGGCCCAACACCTATGCCAATCAGTCTTATATTATACCTCTGGCTGGTTGCTATCGCTTGGTCTACTGTACGTCTTACATCACTCAACCCTGGATGTAACTCATTCAAACTAGCTCCTGAATCTGGGCCGTCAGATAAGACAATAAGATAAGCACTATTCGGGCTGCCTGGGCTTGCGAACTCATCAGAGGCGGCTATAGTTCTTGCCATAGTTTCAATAGCATGGTATAAAGCAGTTCCGCCTCTCCGATCGTCTAGCTGGTTAAACCAATTCGACAGCGCTCTTTGGGTAGATTCGAGGGACTCTGCACTTCTTATCCCTGTCATAGGAAAAGATGCCGGTTGCCTGCGGTGTTGTGGCATCCAAGCCGGAAATGTGGGGTCTATCCTATCTCTCACCAAGTGATCAAAAGCTGCCACAGTTACTGTATCTCCGAGGCGTAAGTCGCCGATAAATCTTTGGCCTGCTTGAATCATGTGGTGTAAATTACCTGGATCGCGTCCGCCCGACATTTGTACGGCAACGCCGTAATGTCTATAGCCAACCCAGGTTATTTCCAAGTCTCTCCGTGCCCCATCGGGTCGTCTATCAGGTACGCCCGGAATAACTCCACTATGCACATAAAACGCACCTTCTGGTATTTTCGCAAAATATGAAGCTAATCCAGGCCTTTGTGCAACGATATGCTCCCAGGCACTAACACGATACGCGTAAAATTGTGCAGTCATTGGAGTACGAAGAGTTTCGAACCATCTATTCGCTCCGGTACAGAATTCTCTTTCAATAAAATTATAATAAGTAGAATCAGGGTTTTCATGTGGGTCATAACGATAATGTCTACGAGTTGAAAAGTTCAAAGCTTGCGAATCGTTATATCTCAAAGCATTCTTTGTATTGTTCATAATAGAGGCATAATCAAAACCTGTAGTCAAGATACCTCTTCCGCTGAATGGGCAAGTTAAAGGAGTTTGAAATTCATCCAACACGCCATAAATGTAGTGGCCACTCTCATGCGCTAAAGTGTAACCGCCTTGGATACGACCATCAGGGTGAGTAAGGTAGTTCATGTTGCCAGGAAAATAATCATACATGCGGATATATCCTATACTTTTCTCCGAGTGAGAAATATTAAAGTGATGCCCATCAGCCATGGCTACCGCTGGGCGTCCAGAGGCTCGCCAAAATACATGCGTATTACAGTTTGTATTATAGAGTGGCCGTGTCTGTTGATAAATCCTGATTTCGCCCAGCCTGTCTGCGCCATTGCTGGCTTCGAAGATAGCGTCAGCCCAGAAACCTATTATTTCCTCAATTTTATCCGCAGTTTCTTTGTCCACGGGAACATCGTTCTCGAACATCAGCAACCCTACGGGTCTATGGATATTCATATTGAATGTAGCCCCACCACCCCACGCGGGAGAAACAAAGAACATTATTATTAAAATAACGCTCAGTTTACTCCACAAGTGCTTACTCATAGCAAATTACCTCCTTGGCAAATAAAATGAATTAATGCTTGCATTGATTCAACAAATCGGACTGTAGCTAGCGACATTCAACAAAAACATGAAACACTTCATTGTAAAAGCAGTTATGTCATGCATTTGCACACGTGGTTAGCTCTTTATATCATAGCCGTCAGCTATATTCATCGCCAACTGAAGCTTATCAAATTAAAATCATCTCCAGAAAAAGCTTCGCCTAGAAGTTTTTGTATAGCAAAAAATATCCTGTGTATATTTTCGAACTCATTGGCAATTAATAAGTTATAGCTAATAGTCATTCTTCTCCTGCCATTAAGATCAAGTTGATTACCTCCCCTCACATCCATACTTGCGTCTACGATTGTTTCAAGTCCTCCTATATCTAAAATCCGATCAAGGCAGTATACCAATATAAGTCTCCAAAAAATCGCTCCTGTGGGACTTCCAAATGCCATGTCTTCTGGAAAAAACTCTTCCTCTTCTCCTAAACCCCAGATATTTGCAAGCTCAACAACGTTAAAAAACTCCTCCCATTCCTCCTTTGTCGGTTCAATGGCCGACTCTTCACGGATTCTGCCAAAATCACGATCTACAACGATGTGAATTTTTCCATCACTGGAAAGTGCTCCTTTAATCTCAAAAACTTGAGGGTTTAATAGGGCAAAGTGCATAGTCCACGGAACGTAACTTTCTAATTCTCTTTCGTCCCCCCACGCGGGAGAAACAAAGTACATTATTATTAAAATGACGCTTAGTTTACTCCATAAGTGCTTTCTCATAACAAGATTCCTCCTTCAAATAAAATTAATTAACGCTTGCATTAACACAACAAATCGGCCTATTCATCGAAAGTTCCAGCTGAGCAAATTAAAATCATAGTCAGAAAAATCTGCGCCTAAGAGTTTTTGTATTGCGAAAAATATCTCTTGTATTTTTTCGATCTCATTGGCAATTAATAAATTACGGCTAATAATAACTCTTCGCGCCCTCCGATGATCGCTAGTAATCAGCCGATTACCTCCCCTCACATCTACACTTGCATCTACGCCTGCTGAAAGTCCTCTTATATTTAAAATCCGATCAAGGTATTCCACCTCAAACTTCCAGAAGACTAGCAATTGAGACGGAAGGTAAGAGTACATATCTCTGGGCAAAACCTCTTCCTCTTCCCCTAAACCCCAGATATTTGCGCGTTCAACAGCGTTAAAAAACTCTTTCCATTCTTCATCAGTCGGCTTAATGATAGATTCTTCGCGGACACTGCGACGATCGCGATATACAACGATATGAATTTTTCCTTCACTGGAAAGTGTTCCTGTAATGTCAAAAAAATGGCTATTTTCATGCATAAAATGCAGCCTCAGCGGAACGTAACTTTCCAGTTCTGTTTTGTCATCCCCACCCCACGCAGGAGAAACAAAGTACATTATTATTAAAATGACGCTTAGTTTACTCCATGAGTGCTTGTTCATAGCAAAATTTCTCCTCCAAGTAAAATCAATGCTTGCATTAACACAATAAAATAAATAGAACTATTCATCGCCAACTGAAACATATCAAATTAAAATCATAGCCAGAAAAATCTTCGCCCAGAAGTTTTTGTATCGCGAAAAATATTCTGTGTATATTTTCGAACTCATTAGCAATTAATAAGTTACGGCTAATAGTCGCTCTCTTCCTGCCACTACTGCTAAGTCGATTACCTCCCCTTACATTTATACTTGCGTCTACGATTGTTTCAAGTCCTTCTAGATCTAAAATCCGATCAGGGCAGTACACCAATATAAGCCTCCAGAAAATCGCTCCTGTAGAACTCCCAAATGACATACCTTCTGGTGCAAATTCTTCCTCTTCTCCTAAGCCCCAGATATTTGCACGCTCAACAACATTAAAAAACTCCTTCCACTCCTCATCAGTCGGCTCAATGAACGACTCTTCACGGATTCTGTCAAAATCACGATTTACAACGACATGAATTTTCCCATCACCGGCTCTGGAAAATGTTCCTCTAATATCAACAACTCGGGGGATTAATAGGTGAAAGCGCAAAGTCCACGGAGCGTAACTTTCCAGTTCTCTTTCGTCCCCCCACGCCCGCCCGCACACAGGAGAAACAAAGTACATTATTATTAAAATGACGCTCAATTTACTCCATAAGTGCTTTCTCATAGCATAATTCCCCCTTCTTTAATTAAAATAATAAATTAACGATTACGTATCTTCCAATTCTTATACAATGTATAGCCCACCAAATCAAAAAAATCAAAGTTGTCGAATCCAAAAAAGTAACCTTTGCCAGAAATATCTTCGCCCAGAAGTTTTTCTATCGCATAAAAGATTTTCTGTATATTTTCGTATTCGTTGGCAATTAATAAATTACTACTAATAAAGGTTTGTTCGCCGAAGACTTCTCTGGCGCCCTTCGCATCTACTCTTGTGTTTATGGCTATTGTCCACCCTTCTATTTCCAAAATCCGCTCAGGGTATTCCAACTCCAGTTTCCAGTAAATTGGTACTCTAGCGAGTCTTTGTATACCTGTGGGCAAAAATTCGCTCCCCTCTTTTAAACCCCATATATTTGTGCTCTCAACAACGTTAAAAAATGCTTTCCATTCCTCCTCAGTTGGTTCAATAATCGATTCTTCACGGATAGCACTAAATTCTCTCTCTAAAACGTGATAAATTTTTCCATCGCTGGAAAGTGTTCCTGTCCTCCAAATAGGGGGCCTACCGAGGTGAACTATGGTAAAGTGCATGTTAAGCGGAACGTAACTTTCCAGTTCTCTTTCGTCAGCATGGGATTCATTGACTGAGCTGAAAATAGAAAACACAAGGCAACTCGCTAAAATAAACATCACTATGCTTACTCTGGTCATCTTATTCATTTTTTGTCCTTTCAAAATGTACATTTGCTGCGGGATAGTGTTCTGATACACCAACATAATAAAAGCTTTTTTGATGGGAAATATTATTTATCTTTGCGGTTTTTGTAGCTGTTTTCGTCACGAAAAATGGCTCCCTGTCTTAAATTTAGCTAAACTGCCAACCCGAGAAAACAAATGCCTTTGCATCTTTGCGTAACTGCTGATAAGTACCTTTACATAGATTAGCATGCGGGTATTAAAAATGTCAAATGAGTTTAAATAAGCTTTATGAATATCCAGGGCAAGCCTCACTAGCTTTATTCAGTGTGGCGAGCGAAGCTCGTGAGGCTTGTATGTAGGAACGTTTTTTCCTCTTGATGCCATATTCCCTCGAAGGGTTAAGCCTGCGCTTAACGGTCGAAGCTTCATACAGCTTCTCAGCTTGCTCGGCGATATGGATAATTGATGGCGTATTCGTTTTTGGCATTGATATCAAATCGCTGTGGTTCAGGATTTGTTTGGCCGTGCATGCCGCAGGGTTGCGGTCGAGGCGCTGGTGTTCGATTTTACTGCCCAACCCAGCTCCAGGAAAAAATAAGGTTTTTTGCCTGAAGTTCCTGAAGCGCAGCCGCCGCTTGCAGTGTCATCGATAGCCTGATTTCCGCGCGGACTTCCGCTTCAGCTCCGTATTTCCACGTTGGAGCGTCGGGCGCTCCGTAAGTCTCCAGCAGACGGGTAATGTCGCCTATAGTGCTGTATGGAAGGCGGATTTCTAATTTTTTTGAACGCACACGCAAAACGCGGCTGGTTTTTGAAATTACGTCTCCGGCTGTCTGTCCGTAAGCCTCAATCAAGCCACGGACGCCCAATTTCACCCCTCCGTAATAGCGCGTAACCACCACTATCAGGTTTACCATGCCGCTCTGTTTAATAGCGTGTAAAATCGGCTTTCCTGCAGTGCCGGACGGTTCTCCGTCATCCGAGCAATGCTCCGTATCAGCGTTTAAGTGATAAGCCCAGCAGTTATGCGTTGCGTTCCTGTGTCTTGACTCCACATGTTCCAGAAATTCCCGCACGTTTTCGTTGTTTTTACAGAGCCCCAGATGTCCGATGAAAAGGGAACGCTTGATTTTCAGTTCCGCTGTAGCAGGTTTCGCAGGCTCCCAAAGCTCGTCTACGCGTTCCAGCATTCTTTGAGTTTGTTGTATGTGGCATCCAGCGATTCGGGTAATACCCGCGTATCCGCGATGACTGGCATAAAATTACCATCGCCGTTCCAGCGCGGAACAACGTGAAGATGTAAATGATCGGCAAAACCTGCTCCGGCTGTTTTTCCGAGGTTCATTCCTGTGTTGAATCCGTCCGGTGCCATCGCCCGTTTCAGTGTGTAGATAGCCTCGGCGGCCAGACGGCTCATTTCGGCATGTTCGTCGCCGGTCAGGGTTTCGTATAAATTTGTGTGCCGGTAGGGCGCAACCATCATATGGCCGGGGTTGTACGGGTAGACGTTCAGAATGACGAAGCACGCCGTTCCTCGGTAGATGATGTAGCGTTCTCTGTCGCGTTCTTCGGCGGGAAAGTCGCAGAAAATACACCCCTCGTGCCTGGGGGCTGCAATGTAATTCATTCGCCATGTCGCAAAGAGGTGATTCATAAATATTCCTCCACTCTCAAATTTATCGCAAATTTAAATGTAGCATATCACACGGGGCCGATGGCGCGTTTTTTCTTTTTTACCTGCAAGGCGGCAACCAGTTTTTTGATCGGCGCTTCCAAATGGCATGATGTGGCATAATGATGAGTATTACGGTTATAATGTATTAATTTTTTCGCTAAAAGGGGCGATGTTTCAAGTGGATTTGTTGTATTACACATTGATCCAGCAAATAATCAACGGCCTTTCTTTGGGTTCTGTCTACGCGTTGATCGCGGTTGGGTATTCCCTGGTGTATTCCATACTATCGTTTTCAAATTTCGCGCACGGCGGATTTCTAGTGGTGGGTGCTTATATAGCCTATGGCTTGATCGTGGGGTTTGAAGTCACTATATTTTCCCATCACCTTTTTTCTGTCCCAGCCATCCGTAACATATGGATAGCCGGCGTGTTCGCGCTTTTCGGCGCGGGCATTGTAGCCATATTGACCGAGCGTCTGGCGTACAAGCCGATCCGAGAACGCACATCCGTAACGCTCTACCTGCTGATCGCCTCAATGGGCGTCAGTATAGTCATCGAGAACATTTTCGTTATTCTCGTGGGAGGGCGTTTTCGCAGAATGCCGCACGACCTGCTTGATATCAGTGTTTACGAAGTGGTGGGTGGAGTGACTGTAAGTTCTTTCGATATTGTGTCGTTTGGCATGACGGCTGTGCTCCTGATCAGCCTGCAGCTTTTCTTGACAAAGACGCGCTGGGGCCTTGCCATCCGTGCGGCGGCATGCGATATGAATACCGCTGGGCTTATGGGCGTAAACACGGCTCGCCTTATCGCCATAGTATTTTTCGTAGCCGGGCTTCTCGCTGCCGTTAGCGGTGTATTTATAGGTGCGCGTTATATATTTTTCCCGCAGATGGGCGGCATCACGATAAAGGCGTTTATCGCTGCCGTAATCGGAGGGCTTGGCAGTTTGCCGGGAGCTGTGGTGGGCGGCCTGTTCCTAGGGTTGGCCGAGATGCTTACCGTAGGCTTCATCAGCAGCGAAATGCGCGACTTAGTGGTTTTTTCGCTGCTGATTGTTGTGCTTTTGATTAAACCGTCCGGCCTTTTCGGTAAACAGATTAGCGACAAAATATAGGAAGAGGCGGAGAAAATGACGAGAAGTCTTTTGGGGAACGCCGTTATTGCCATAATGGGTCTCTTGCTAGCTTTTGTGCCGCTTTCAGGCTATTATGAGGGAATTATCATTCTGCTCAGCATTAACTGCATAGCGGCTATGGGAGTTTCGCTTCTGACTGGTTTCACAGGTATATTTACGCTGGGGCACGCGGCGTACATGGCTCTTGGCGCGTATACGTCAACCATTATGATCATGCGCTACGGAATTCACTGGTTTCCAGCCATAATAGCAGGCGGCATGGTCGCGGTGGCTGTGGCCTGGCTCATCGGAATGCCAACGCTACGCCTGACCGGCGACTATTTCGCGATTGCCTCGATAGGGCTTGGGGAGGCCGTCCGCCTTATTTTGGAAAACTGGCAGACGATGACTCACGGTGCGCGGGGTTTTACCGGAATACCGCTCTATACTACCCGTTTTGTAGCGGTCGCTTTTTTTACGCTGCTTGCCATAGTAATGTTCAATCTGATAGGAAGCCGCCTTGGGAGGGAATTAAAGGCATCGCGCGATGACCGCGTCGCCGCGTCGCTGATGGGTTTCAACACCACTTCGTCACGCATGAAAGCCCTCCTGATATCGGCGTTTTACTGCGGCATCTCGGGGGCGCTGTTCGCGGGGCATATGGTATTCATATCGCCTGTTATGTTCGATATGATGAAGTCCACTGAAATTACGGCGATTGTGGTCTTCGGAGGCTTGGGTTCGATGAGCGGAACGCTGATTGGAGCGGCTGCTGTGACATTTGTGATGGAATTTTTCCGTGAGATATCTCAGTTCAGAATGCTGATTTACGGGCTTATCCTCGTTTTCGTAATGGTTTTGCGTCCGGAGGGTCTGCTTGGCAATCGTGAGATATGGTCGTTCATACCGTGGCTGCGCGGCAAAAACGCCGCTAGGAAGGGTGGATGACGATGGCGGGTTCGCGCGTTCTTCTTGAAATGGAAGATGTAAATATGTTTTTCGGCGGCGTTCAGGCCGTGCGAAGCATGAGCTTCAAAATCAGGGAACATGAAATTGCAGGTATCATAGGCCCAAACGGCGCGGGAAAAACCACAGTGTTCAACTTGATAACCGGAGTCTATAACCCAGCTGGCGGTTATACGTGGCTTCGCGATCAGGACATAACGCTGCTTAAAGCTTACCAGATCAACCGTGCCGGTATTGCCCGCACATTTCAAAACCTGCGGCTTTTCGGGCGCTCCACGGTACTGGAAAACGTCATGACCGCGGCGCAGAACCGTTACCGTTATTCTTTCCGCGAAAATTTGCGGGGGCATCTTTTGCCAAGCTACAGCCCAGATCCTGTTTACTATTACAATTTTCTCGAATCTATGTTTCACATCGGACGATGGGCTAACGCGGAGAAAAACATCCGCGCCAAAAGCATGGAACTTCTGGACTGGGTTGGGCTGGTAGATCGCGCTGACCAAGCGGCAGGAACCCTGCCTTACGGTATGCAGAGGCGGCTGGAGATTGCCCGTGCTCTGGCGCTTGATCCAAAGCTACTTCTTCTAGACGAACCGGCGGCTGGCATGAATCCGGAGGAGGTCTTGGCGCTCAACGATCTAATAGTCGCCGTACACAAAGAATACAGGCTGACAACGCTGATCATAGAGCACCACATGGACATGATAATGAAAATATGCTCGCATATTATATGTATGAACTTTGGGGCGAAAATTGCCGAAGGAACCCCCGACGAAATACAGAACAACCCTGAGGTTCTCAGCGCGTATCTGGGCGAGGATTATGAGGAGATGGGCGCATGAACGTGCTGCTGGAAGCCAGGAATTTTTATGTAAGCTACGGCGCTATCAAGGCACTGCAGGATTTTTCTCTGACGCTGAACGAGCGCGAGATTGTTTCTGTCATTGGCGCGAACGGAGCTGGAAAATCAACGTTTATGAACGCCGTCATGGGTATGGTTAAGCGCGACCACGGAGACGTTTTTCTGGACGGTAAAAAACTGCCCTCTAAAACTTTTCAGATTGTCAGCAGCGGCCTTTCACTCGTACCGGAGGGGCGCAAGGTTTTCGCACCGTTGACTGTCCTCGAAAATCTTCAGATCGGGGCGTTTTCACGCGCCGGTAAAGGCAGCGTTAATCATGATATGGATTGGATTTTTTCATTATTCCCCAGACTGAAGGAGCGCATCAGCCAATACGCGGGCACTCTGTCCGGCGGAGAGCAGCAGATGCTCGCAATCGCCCGCGCCCTGATGGCCAGGCCGAGGGTGCTATTGCTGGATGAGCCCTCGCTTGGGCTGGCGCCTATCATTATCAAAGACATTTTTAACGAGCTTCGCCGCATCAACGAGGAAGGTGTAAGCATTCTTATCGTGGAACAAAACGCGAGGCAGGCCCTTTTGCTTTCCAACCGCGCATACGTTTTGCAAACCGGGCGTTTGCTTAAGGAAGGTCCCTCAAAAAACCTGCTTAACGATCCCGAAATTAAAGCTGCCTACCTGGGGGCAAGGGAGAAGTAACTAGCAATTCTCAAGCGGAAAATGGAGGAGATAGAATTTATGGGAGCACTTACGGGAATTGAGCTGCTGGAGTTTATTCGCGCAGAGGCAGCGCGCTTTTTAGATGAAGATCCCTGCAACCGCATGGGGGAGGCATGGGGTGACGAGCGTATATGGGATCCGCCGCTGCTTGGCGTGGCGAACGGAGCCGATCCGATCTTCGAAACTTTCAGAGATAAAGTAGACCCGTTGCACTGGACTCCGGCGGAGGCTTTTTCAGCCGGAGGGTTTGAGGCAAAGGCGGAAGAGCTTTCCGTTGTATCTTGGGTTATCCCTAATAACCCGCTTACGAAAAACGACAACGCGCGGCAGAAAGAAATGCCGTCCGAGCGCTGGGCCCGCTCTCGCTTTTTCGGGGAGACTGCAAATATGAAACTCCGCGCCCATTTGGCGGAATTTCTTCAAAATGCGGGTGTTGATGCCGTGGCTCCAATGAACCTTCCAGACTGGACGCGACTGCGCTCGGAACGTTATGTTTACACTTCCAACTGGTCGGAGCGTCACATAGCTCACGCTTGCGGGTTGGGTACGTTTGGGGTTTGTCAAGGGCTTATTACCCCTGTAGGTAAGGCTGTGAGGCTCAGCTCAGTAGTGCTGCGCGGCCAGATAAAGCCAACCTCAAGGCCCTATGCTGCCTATGATGAATATTGTCCGTTCAAAGTGAATAAAACATGCGGCGTGTGCATAAGGCGCTGCCCTGTTGGAGCGCTGTCCGAGCATGGGAATGACAAGCTACGCTGCGCCGATCATATGGATAACAAAGTCAGCCCGTATATTGAGGAGCGCTTTGGCTTCAAAGGCTACGGCTGTGGCCTCTGCCAGACCGGTGTTCCGTGCGAGTCTGGCATACCTAAAGGAGCGTAAATCATGATAATTGCAGGAAAAACCGCGTCCGTAAAAACGACAGTCAACGAAAGTAACACTGCCCTCGCGGCTGGTAGCGGCAGTTTGCTGGTGTTCGCCACGCCAATGATGGTTGCTTTGATGGAAAAAGCCGCTTGCGAAGCGCTGTCCGACGCGCTTGAAGCCGGACAAGCCTCTGTGGGTACGCAGATAAATGTGTCTCATACCGCCGCCACTCCTCTTGGCTCTGTGGTCACCGCCGCCGCGACTGTCACTGGCGTTAGCGGGCGCAAGGTCGAATTCACCGTCACCGCAAGAGACGACGCCGGAGAAATAGGAAACGGCACTCATGTCCGTTTCATAGTTGACGAAACAAAATTCATGGCGAAAGTGAACGAGAAGCAACCGCGATAAAGCGTACGGGCTTGGAAAAAGTCATTTTCGTAATATAAAATCGTTATAGTTCAGTTTTTTAAAGGGGGGCAATACCTTGTCTTTCATCCCGCCGATTATAACATGCGATATAGGTAAGCGCGTTTACTCATTGATGCTTGAGCTGGTAGCAATTCCAAGCATTACCGGCTCAGACGGGGGAGAAGAAGCGTGCGCCAGGTTTGTTTTTGAACGTCTGTCGAAAATAGAGTATTTCAGGCGCAACCCTGATGATTTACGGCTTATAGAGTTGAAAAACGATCCGCTGGGCCGCCATTCGGTAGGCGCTTTGCTACGTGCCAGCCCGTCAAAAAACTCGAAAAAAACAGTTATTCTAATGGGGCACAGTGATGTGGTCGATATAGACGTGTGCGGCCCGCTTCGCGCCTGGGCCTTTGATCCAGGCGAGTACACTGCTCGCGTTGGCGGATTGAATCTGCCGGAGGACGTAAGAGCGGACTTGGAATCGGGCAACTACGTTTTCGGCAGAGGCGTGTCGGACATGAAAACCGGCATAGCGCTGGCCATGTGCCTTCTGGAGGATTACGCCGCTGAGGAGCGTGATTTTAACATTCTGCTGCTAGTTGTGCCGGACGAAGAGGCAGATTCCGCAGGGATGAGAGGTTCGGTCTCCTTTCTGGCAAATTTGCAGGAGAGGGAAAAACTCGATCTTGTGGCGTGCATATGCGTGGAGCCTTCGTTTGATTCTGGCTCGCCCGCCGTTTATTTCGGCTCTATCGGCAAGATTATGCCGCTTTATCTTTGTGTTGGCAGGGAAAGCCACGTCGGGTCTTATTACGAAGGGCTGAACTCCACTCTCATAGCCTCGTATCTAAATATTTCTCTGGAAGGCGGTCGAGATACCGCTGAGACGTTCGGCGGTCAGACATTCCCGCCGCAGTGCTGCCTCCGTATGCGCGATACTCGCGACCGCTACGCTGTCACCATGCCAGAGCGCTCCGTGCTTTACTATAACTGCCTTATCGTTGAAAAAACGCCGGCCTCTATTTTAGAAGAAATGAAGGCAAAGGCAATGTCGGCCCTGAAGGCCGCGCTTTCTCACGTCGGGCATGAAGGCTTGGAGCCTCGTGTGCTGACTGTGAAGGAAATAATTGATAAAGCGTCTCGCGCTGGCCGGGAAGAATTGTTTTCCGCCCTTCCAAGGCCGAAAATGGACGAGCGGGAGCGTAATATCGAATTTATTTCCCGTGCGCTGGATATCGCCGGAGAAAAAGGCCCCCTTGTGGTAGTCGGGTTTGCTCCGCCATTCTATCCGCCGCGAGTCAATCGCAATGCCGGTGTTCACGAACAGGCAGTGCGCCGCGCCGCATCCGTTATTAGCTACAACTTGAAAATCAAGGGGTTTGACTTAAAAGAGACGGAGATTTTTCAGGGGATAACCGACCAGAGTTTCACGGGTTTTCAGGGCGAAGCAGTGGAATTGGATTTGCTGAAAGAAAATATTCCGCTCTGGGGGCTGGGATATGACCTGCCGCTGGAAGAACTGCGAAAAATAGATATTCCGTGCGTGGTTCTTGGCCACATAGGCAAGGACGCTCACAAAATTACGGAACGGGTGGAACTGAATTACTCGTTCAATGTCCTGCCGTTCGCCTTGAAAGATTTTATTGCATCGCTGCTGAAATAAAAATCTGAAATAAAAAACGCAGGGTAGGGCAGAGCGGCTGAACTGTCTTCCGTAATGTCGCGTTATGCGCTACAATAGGGGGACTGTAATAAAGATAGAAGGAATAAGGTTTGGATTCATTTTACTTGCGGAGGTGAAAGGGATGCGGCTTCTGACGCGATCCGATTTTGACGGCCTGATGTGTGCCGTATTGTTAAAAGAATTGGATCTTTTTGACGAAAAGAAATTTGTACATCCCAAGGACATTCAAGACGGTATTATCGACGTAACAAGTAACGACATTCTTGTAAATGTACCTTACGCGCCGAATTGCGGGTTATGGTTTGACCACCATACCAGCGAGGATGCGAGGGGAGCCATGTACCAATCCAAGTACGTCGGTGCTTCTTGGCCGGCCCCCAGTTGTGCGCGGGTGATATACGAGTATTACGGCGGAACCAAAGGGCGTTTGGCGCGCTACAAAGACATGGTGACGGAGGCTGACAAATGCGACTCCGCTCATTTCACGCGCGAAGAAGTCCTCGACCCGCAGGGAATGGTACTTCTGTCCTTCATAATGGATCCCCGTACCGGCTTTGGCCGCTACAGGGATTTTACAATCTCAAACTACCAGCTTATGGATTGCCTGATCGACTACCTTCGTACAATGTCGGTTGAAGAGATCATGCAGCTCGAAGACCTTCAGGAGCGCGTGCGGCTCTACAACGAGCACAGAGAACCGTTCGTTAAAATGATGAAAGATTACTCCTGGACTGAAGGAGCGGCGATCATCACGGATTTGAGGGGCGTGGAGGAAACCTACGTGGGTAACCGCCATGTGATTTACGCGCTTTATCCTGACCAGAACGTGTCGATTCGTGTGTTCGACGGCCGCGAAAAACAATTTTGCGTATTCTCGGTAGGCTACAGTATCCTCAATCGCACCGCGACGGTCGACGTGGGCAAGCTGATGTTGAAATATGGTGGAGGCGGGCACCGCAGGGTCGGCACATGTCAGGTGCCATACGACGAAGCGGACAAAATCCTCAAGGAAATTTCGGAAGAAATCAACGCGCGAAACTGGCAAATGTTAAACATTGCTGGTCTTGACGAAGCGTGAAGCGCGAGCCAGCGAAGAAACTAAAGAAAAAGCAAAAATTTTTCGGGGAATTTTCGTACAAGCCAGGGCGATTAGCTCTGGTTTTTTCTTGCTGAATGGAGCATGTTCGTTTATAATACAAAAGTTTTACGTTTGCCCTGCCTCTTCCATATTGGAGAAGAGGCCATTAGACCACGGGGAGGAGGTATTAAGCGTGCGGCATTATGAGATGTTGGTATTAATCAGTGCGGAAATGGAAGAACCGAAAGAGGAAGTTGCAAAGGTCGAAGACGTGCTTCGCAACCTAGGCGGTGAAATAGTCAAGACCGATGTTTGGGGTAAAAGGCGTCTGGCTTATCCCATTCAGAAGAAAACCGATGGTTTTTATGTTCTTTTCGATTTTAACCTGGAACCGGCTAAGACGTTCGAGCTGAAGCGTGTGCTCGGATTACGCGGAAACATCTATCGTCAGATGATCATATCTTTGGAAGAGTGACGAAGGGAGTTCCCTATGGCCAGAGGATATAACAAAGTAGTTCTGATGGGTAATCTGGCTCGTGATCCAGAAATTCGATACACGGTCGATAAACGAGCGTGGGTTCGCTTTACTGTCGCGGTAGGTTACAGTTGGAAAAACAAGAACGGCGAAATACAGAACGAGGTTGATTTCATTCCTGTGGTGGTTTGGGGCCCCAGGGCCGAGACTTGTGCGCGTTATCTTAAAAAAGGCAGCTCCGTGATGGTCGAAGGTAAAATTAAGGTGCGCAGCTACGATGCAAAAGACGGCAGCGGTAAAAAATACTCCACTGACGTTGCGGCGGATGACGTGTTGTTCGTTGGCTCAAAGCGTGCTGACGAAGGAGAAGGCGGTTTTGGCGGCTCCGCTCCTTCGGGTGCTCGTTCTTCCTTCGGCGATGATGCCGATTTTGGTAAAAGCGTTCGTGAAAAGGGATTTGGTGACGAGTTTCCAATAGATATCTCCGATATGGGAGATACTGACGATGGAGACTCCGAGGCCGAGATTCCTTTCTAGCTTGAAATAAAATGCCTGAAGTTGGGTGTATCAGGCGTACATTCGGTTGAATGTATTTGAATGTAAATTAGTGACAGTTTTTTCATCAGGAGGTTTTGTTTAAGATGAACAACGAGGGCAGAACATCGAATGCCGGAGGCCCCCAGCGCGGAGGTATGCGCAAAGGCGGTCCTCGGAGGCGTCCGAAATTTTGTTATTATTGCGTTGAGAAGCAGGAAAAAGTCGATTATAAAGAAGCCGAAAAACTGCGCAAATACATAAGCGAGCGGGGTAAGATAGTTCCGCGCCGCGTTACTGGAAATTGCGCGAAACACCAGAGGTTGCTGACGGAGGCTATCAAAAGGGCCAGATACATGGCTCTGCTGCCGTACTCTCTGGACTAACGCCATTGACTGGCGCGTCGGCGCGGACGGCTTGTTTTGCCGGGGGAGAAGCCAGTGGCGTCTCCCCCGATTTTTCATATCGGAGGGCCTAATTCGTTGCAAAAAAAATCTTTTTCAGGTTCGGTTCTTGCACGAAGCCTTGTTTTATCGTCAATTTCCATGCTGCTTTTCTGCCTGGGTTTTTTTGTACTCCCGTTTGGAGTGGCGGCAATAATATTTTCTCCGACGCCTATGGCTTTGCTTGGCGCCAGAGAGGGCAAAATCATGATGACGTGGGGGATTTTGGGCGTAGTTATGGGACTGGCAATCGGTTTCAGCCCCATGTTTGCGCTCTCGTTTCTGCTTGGTCATGGGCTTTTGTGTTTTGGGCTGACGCTTCCCCTGGGCAAATTGGAAAAAGGAAGCGAGAGCCTGTTGTTTTGTATCATAATCTCAATAGCTTCCAAAATGCTCTTTGTGGCGGTGATCGTGGTTTTGACAGGGAATAATCCATTCACGATGGATCTGGACGCGATGCAAAACCTGTATCCGGGAATACTCAGGGGGCTGTCCCAGGAGGATTTGAGCCGTATGGCGGAAAACATTCGCTACATGGCTCCGTTTTTCATCATAACGTATTCGATGCTCGACTCTTTTGTAAATTATAAACTGTGCGAGTCGCTCCAGCGCGGGCGCGACGTAAAATTCGCTCCTTTGCCGCTTTTCAGCGAATGGCGTTTTCCGGTCAGTTTTGTTTATGTATTTGTGTTTGCCTTTGTGTTGCCGTTTATAGTGGTGGACAATGACGCACAGTTGTGGACGATGGTTCAGCTGAATCTCAAATTCATAGTCCTCTTTTTCTTCTTTTTGCAAGGTCTGTCGTTTGCATGGTGGGGGCTTGGAAAACTGGCAGAGCGCCGCCCATTCATTCTGTCACCGCCTTTGCGCGCCATGCTTATATGCCTGCTGGTTATGCCGGTTTTTCACATGTGGATTATCGCCCTTGGTTTGTGCGACATGTGCTTCGATTTAAGAAATAAAAAGCTAAAGCGGGTATAAATGTCCCGCCTGGAGGAATTGTAATGCGTGTAATATTGAAAAAAGACGTAAATAAAATAGGCAAGGCCGGTGAACTTTTGGAGGTCAGTGACGGCTACGCGAGAAATTTTCTCTTTCCGCGAAACCTGGCAGAAGAGGCCACGGCTGGAAAAATCGCGGATCTGAATGTGCGCCGCCAGAGCCAGAAAGCCAAAGAAGATAAAGAAAAACAGGCAGCCGAGGAGAATAAGAAACTTCTGCAAGGGAAAGAAATCCGCATAGCAGCCAGCGGCGGAGAAAGCGGGAAGCTCTTTGGCAGTATAACCACAGCCCAGGTGGCAGATGCACTCGAATCGCAGCATGGGATAAAAACGGATAAACGTGATATTAAAATTGCTGACCCTGTGAAACAGGCAGGCTCGCACGCTGTTTCAGTCAAGCTGCACAGCGGTGTACAGGCGGATATGACTCTCGTAGTGGAAATTCAAAACGCATGATATACGATCGCGTGCCCCCTCAGAACACCGGTGCCGAACGCGCGGTTTTGGGGGCCTGCATACTTGAACAGGAGGCCTTGGGCCATACCGTGGAAAAACTCTCTCCTGAGGATTTCTACGATATGAACCACAGGGCCGCTTTTGAAGTTATGGCGGAAATGTATGGAGCCAATCGCCCTGTTGAGATTGTTACGTTCGGCGATGAACTAATGAAGCGCGGGTTGTTTGAAAAACTTGGTGGACAGCCCTTCTTTGCTTCTTTAGTGTCCGAAGTTCCTACCACGGCTAATATTGAGTTTCACGTAAACATAGTAAAAGAAAAATCCATACGAAGACGCCTCATCGATGCAGGCAATCACATAGTCCGCCTGGGTTACACACCGGACATGGAAAACGCCATGGCTCTTGATGAGGCAGAGCGCGTTGTTTTTGAGATAGCCCAGCATAACGACAGGGCGGATTTCAGGCCGGTGCGGGACATTTTAGGGGGCACGTTCGCCAAAATAGAGGAACAGTACCGCAAGAGCGGGGCGCAGGTGAACGGCTTCGATTCGGGATTCACGGACCTCGATTCGCTTACTGGAGGTTTTCAGCCAGGCAGCCTGAATATTATCGCGGCCCGCCCTTCGATGGGAAAAACGGCGTTTGCCTTGAATATTGCTCAGTTCGGCGGCGGCAAAACTGGCGACGCTGTGCTGATTTTTAGCTTGGAAATGTCTGGCGACCAGCTTGTCCAAAGGATGCTTGGTTCGGAAGCTCAGGTCAACGTACACGCTATGCGCACTGGAGTGCTGGGCAGAACTGAATGGGATGACCTGATGAACGCGGCCGGACGCTTGTCGAGAATGCCGATTTTCATAGACGACAGCTCCATGCTTACGACCATGGATTTCAGGGCCAGATGCCGCCGGTTTAAATCTCGGTACGAAAACCTGGGTCTTGTCGTGGTGGATTATCTTCAGCTCATGAGTTTTGGAGGGCGAAGTACCGACAATAAACAGCAAGAAGTGGCCGAGATATCGCGTATGCTGAAAAGCGTGGCGAGAGAGCTGCAATGCCCTGTTGTGGCCCTGTCGCAGTTGTCGAGAGCCGTCGAGCAGCGCACGGAAAAGAAGCCGATGCTATCTGACCTGCGCGACTCCGGGGCCATTGAACAGGACGCAGACACGGTTATGTTGCTGTACCGCCCCGACTATTACGAAGGGGCGGTTAACCCAGAAACGGATAGCGAGGCGTTTTTGAGCCTGGCTAAAAACCGTAACGGCCCCACCAACGAAGTACGCCTCATTTTCAAAAGAGAAATAACCAGATTTTTCAACGCGGCGGGGGGATATGGAAGGTAATAAATGCCGACTTTACTGCCGGTTTACCTTCCGCTCATGCCCATAATACGCAAGGCCTGTCAGGGCTATGGCAAGGGCATCGGCAGCATCGTCTGGTTTGGGAATTGAGTCTAGGCTTAAAAGCCGCTGCACCATTTTTTGCACTTGGGTTTTATCCGCGCTACCTGTTCCGCACACGGCAACTTTGACTTGGTTGGGTTTGGGTTCCAGCACTTCAAGACTCATCTGCGCTGCATGGAGCATAACAACTCCGCGAGCCTGCCATACGAATTCGGCCGTTGTGATATTGCGTCCGAAGAAAAGCCGCTCCACGCACATTAAATCAGGGAAACAGCCGTTTAATCGAAATTCTTCAAGCTGTTCCCCGATGGCATTGTGCAAACGCAGGAGGCGCGCCGTAAACGCCTCCTCAGGGCTTGTCTCCACACAACCGAAGGCCAGCGCGTGAAATTTCGAGCCAGACTGCTTCACTAGGCCATATCCCATACGCGCCAAGCCAGGATCTATGCCCAGGCAGATAACGCCGCTGTTATTCAATTTGGGCGGCAACCTCGTCCGGTATGTCGAAATTGGAATATACGTTCTGCGAGTCGTCGTGGTCTTCCAATACTTCTATCAGCTGTATGATTTTGCGCGCCGCCTCAACGTCGGTGATCCCCACAGGGGTCTTTGAAACCATAGGGATTTCCGCGCTTTCTACAACGTACTTTGCCTTTTCGAGGGCTTCTTTCAGCGCATGAAGGTCAGAAGGGTCGCAGTAGAGGGTGAATCCTTCGTCTGAAGATTCCATGTCGGTCATTCCGGCTTCAAGCCCGCAGGACATTACGGCATCTTCGTCCAGCCCTTCGCCTTTTATTTCTATGACGCCCTTGCGCTCGAACATCCAGCTAACGCTTCCGGCTTCGCCCATTTGGCCGCCATTACGTGCGAGGAGCGCTCTTATCTCAGGCGTGGTGCGGTTCCGATTGTCCGTCATGATCTCAATCAAGACGGCGATACCGTTTGGGCCGTATGCCTCGTAGATAAGCTCTTCGTATGCGGCTCCTTCTATTTCGCCCGTGCCGCGTTTGATGCCTCTTGCGATGTTTTCGGTGGGAACGCTGGCCGCTTTAGCTCGCTCAACAGCGGTTTTAAGACGCATGTTCATGGAAGGGTCTCCGCCGCCTTCTTTTGCGGCCACGATAATAGCCCTTACAAGTTTTTGAAAAAGACTCCCTCGCTTGGCGTCCTGTGCTCCCTTTCTGCGTTTGATGTTATTCCATTTTGAATGCCCTGCCAAAAAAATCACCTCTTAGAGATATAGAAATTCTGGATTACAAATTTATTTTACAGGCTGGCACAGGGAGGCGCTTGTGCTCGCTTTTTGTTCGCATGGCCTCGATTTTACGAATTATTTCCTGATTTTCCTGCTTTTTTTGCATACCTGGTTTTGCTGTCAAATACCTGTCGAGTTCGTCGTAGCTGAACCCCATTTCGCCTTCATCTGTCTGGCCTGTCCAAAGCCCGGCTGTCGGGGGTTTTTTGATAATGAAATTCGGCAAACCCAAGTAGCTGGCCACTGCTCGCACCTCGCATTTCAAAAGGCCAAGCAGTGGCAGCAGGTCGGAAGCTGAATCTCCGTGTTTTGTAAAGTAACCGATTTCCCATTCCGAGCGGTTGCTTGTTCCACACACTAGGCGGGATGTGGACTGCGCAACTCCGTAAAGTGTTACCATGCGCAGCCTGGCTTTGATATTGGCGCGGGCCATGTTGGATATTGGCTCTACGGTTTCTACCGCGGATGCTAAAGCATCGAAAGTGGGGGTAAGGTCGATAGTTTTGTGAGGCATATGTAAATGTTTGGCTACAACAGTTGCGTCAGCAGCGTCGGAAGGGTCGCTGTGGCATGGCATGATCAGCCCCAGTGCGCCGTCTTTAAAAATGCGTACAGCCACAGCCGCCACTACAGCAGAGTCGATGCCTCCGCTCAGGCCCACCACGATGCCTTTTGCGCCTGCTTTTTCAACCTGAGACGCCAGCCATTTTTCCATGTACGCCGTCATTTTTTTGGGATCACGAATACATGCTTCATCCATAGCCAACCCTCCTTTAAAACCAATGGCTCCGAGATATTACGCGCTGTTTTATAAAGTATACAACAGCCTGATGGATATTTTCTGCGAAAGTATAAATTTGCCTACCTGATCCAGTGAAAGCGGGCAGGCTCTTGTTCTTCTATCATGTCAAATTCGTGATGATCCGCAGTCAAAAAATCAGCGTCCAAAACCATAGCTTGCGCCAGCGCGATTGAATCGGCAAGTGATATTTTGTAAGTGGCTTTCAGTCGCCCTGCCTGTGTGAAAATTTCATCGGTGATTTCCGAATTAATCTCGATTGGGCGTTTCCTGATTTCGGACATTATCAAAGCCGTTTTGTCCTTGCCTACCGAGCGGTAAAGGTCATAGAAAACTTCTAAAAGGTTTACCTTGTTCATCACGACTCTTGCTTCACCGCTGTTGGCGGCATTAAGAACGGCGGCTACTTTATTTGCGCCCGTCTCATTTCGCAGCAAGGCAATCAAAGCGCAAGCGTCCAAAACGTAAAGGTTCATAAATCCAGTTCCTTGTCTGCGCTTTTGCGCTCTAAAAATTTATCAACAGACATATCATCGTATTCTGCCAGTATTCCGCGCAGGCCTATTGTGCAGTCGGCATGTTCTTTCACTGGCATAAGCTGGATTACGCCGTTCATTTCTTTCACTCGGAATTTTTCTGTCGGTATTAAATGGAACAATGGTTCCGGCAGCGTACTTGTATTCAACACAAATTCCGCCATGTGAAGCACCTCGCTTCCTATATATTTTTATCGAATGAACGTGACGGCTGAAGCATCTAAAATAGCCAATTACCTTGATGCGCACCGCATTTTATTTATCAAGTATACTATAAAACAGAATTGATTTAGCGGGGTTCAAGTGTCTGAGAGCCTATTTGATATCGTTTATATGAGTGTCAAATCTGAGATGTAATCAGATTGGCCAGGAAGATAGAAAAACATCGGCGTGGAAAAGTGGTTTGATTGTCGAAGTCTGTTGGAGGCGATTACTTAATGAGCAAGTCTATTCATGACCCATTTTCAGGCGAGGAGATTGAGTCGGTCATCGGAAAGCCAGCGAAGTGTAACGCAACTGCAAAATATCTGCTGCTTATTGGAGCGGCCATTATCTCAATTATTCCAAGCGCTTTAGCTCTGGTCGGTTTTTTAGCTTTTAGATTTAGGTTGCTGTGGTGGTGGGAATTGAGGTGGGCATGGGGGTTACATTGGCTGGATAGTGCGCCAATGCTTTTGATGGCCGTTTTCCCATGCTGCTTTGCCTGGGCATATCGGAAAAATAGTCGATGGCTGCCAATTCTTGGCTGGGGAGTATTAATTTTTGCTGTAATTCATACTCTTAGACCTTTTGCCCTTGGCATATCCTGCTCAATCTCAATGCCTTTTACGCTTCAATTTGTTATGTCGAGGATAGCAGAGGCTGCATTCGCTCTGGTATACGGCGCATTGTGGTTTTGTATCGCGCTCTTGTGTCTGAGGCTGCAAAAAGTCATTGCGTATCGCTGTTTTCTATATGCCGCATTGTGGACAATATCTGGAATATATAGTACCAGCGCTTCGTTCTTCCGTTTTTTATATTCGCCAATAATTGTAGATGCCTTTGCAATATTTATCCCTGTATATTGCCTACTGACCTTATGCTCTTTCGTTAAGGCACATTGCCAGACTCTTAAGCGTCTGAAGCAGACATAACGACTTGCCGAACATTGCGCTGAAAGAGAGGAAATGTGTTATGCAAAATACTTCTTACGGAACATGCAACGAGCCAATTTTTTTTGATGACGCTTCGGTTGCCGTCGAGTCGAGAATTATGTCCATGCGAATTGAACTCGCTTACGATGAACTTGATAAAATCAGGGAGCTTTTTGTTGAATACCAGACAGAAATTAGTATCAACCTGTGCTTTCAAAATTTTGAAGATGAGCTGGCAAATTTGCCGGGAAAATATGCACTGCCGGAGGGGCGTTTGTACATTGCCACGCTTAATGAAAAACTGGCCGGCTGCGTGGCGCTACGCGCAATAGATGAAGAGCATTGCGAAATGAAAAGGCTGTATGTCAGAAAACAATTCAGGGGCTTTGGAATAGCGCGGGCGCTGGTTGAAAAAATTATCAACGATGCGAAAAACACTGGGTACTCCAAAATGCTTTTGGACACATTTTTCTCAATGCAGGACGCCATATCGCTTTATCGAAAATTCGGATTTACGGAGATAGAACCCTATTACAACAACCCAAACAACGACGTCATATATCTGGGGCTGGATTTGTGTGGTTATAATGACGCGTAAGGAGAAAAAATCTCCTTACGCGTTGCTAATTAGCGGGAGATGATATATTATCCGAACAGATATCTTTAGAGGGAGGCGGGGAATATGCTCATCAGTCTGGAGCTCGAAAATTGGATGTCCTTTCGCGACCCGATAACGTTTTCGATGGTTGCTGGGAAAGAGCGTCACCACCGCCAGCGAATCCCGAAACTTGGCAGCCGCTTGCGTGTATTACCTGTTTCCGCAATATATGGCGCAAATGCTTCCGGGAAGTCGAATTTCTACGAGGCTTTTCGCTTTGCGAGAAATTTTATACTGGAGCCTCCGCGCAGAGATGATTTTATTCCTGTGTCACCTTTCAAGCTGGATCAAAAAAGAAATGCGCCTGTGTCTATGACGTTTGAATTTATGTCGAACGGCAAAATTTATTCATATTCTTTCACGGCTACGAGCAGAGAAGTTCAAAAAGAAAAACTCACGCAGGTCTATTTGAACGGGGATGAGAAAATACTCTTCGACCTCAATCGAGCAGCTAAACATAAAAATGTTCACTTTCCATGTGCCGGTGAAGATAAAGATAAAGATAAAGTTAAAAATCTGAGTGCCAGGCTGAATTTTGTCCTTGAAGGAACCCTTGCAAATCAGTTATTTATCAACAACGCTCACTGGCAGCGTGTTGAGCTTTTCAAAGACGTCATTTCCTGGTTTGACAGCATCATAATAATTGGGCCTGGGACGGAGTTTGGCTATACTTCCAGTGCAAACGAGGTGGATTTTTCTGTCATCACAGACTATATAAGAAATCTTGACACAGGAATTGATGAATTTTTCCTGGCGGAAAAGAAACTGACGGCAGATGATATTCAAGAAATGGCTGGGATTCTAAAAGATAAAAATTTTGCCAAGCGAATAGATGACCTTGAAGATGGGGTGTTTTTGAACTTAAGCTATGTGGCGGACTTATCTGTTGTAAAACGCAGCGGAGAAGTTTTCGTACTCAGACCTCAGACTAAAAGGCACTATAACGAAACAGGGGGAACAGTTTCAGATTGGGATATCTCCTTTGAATCTGAAGGAACTTGCAGGGCCTTACAGCTTTTGCCTATGGTTTATTTTAGGACTAAAAAAGACGCGGTAAATAGCGTGTACATAGTGGATGAATTGGAGAGGAGCTTGCACCCAGGTATGGCGAGGTGGATTATAAAGAGCTTCCTTGAATGTTGCACTGAGAAAACTCGCTCACAGCTGATATTTACCACGCATAACCCTCTGTTAATGGATCAATCGTTTCTGCGGCGTGATGAAGTGTGGATAACCGAGCGGGAAAAGGCTAGTAATGTGTCGCGAATGTTCTCGATCAGCGATTTCAACGGTGTCAGAAACGACACTGACCTTCAGGCAAATTACCTTATGGGAGTTTTCGGCGGAACGCCTAAGGTATCCGCCAGAGTTTCTTGTGTGTAATAGACATGAGTGAAACATACGCCAAGTGTAACGACAAAAATGACCGTCACAGGCGAACTAGCAGAGGCTTAGAACCCCGCCCCGTTTTTTACATTGCTTCAGAGGGTGAAAATACGGAGCCGGATTATTTTGAAATAATACTCGCTGGGCATTGCCCTGACGTACGAATAGAGATACTGAAAGAAACACCGGATATACGTGGTAACGATCCCATAAAATTGAAAGAACGGATACAGAAAAAATTACGGGGAAAAATTGATAAACGTATCATAAGCCGCTGCGAGGCGTGGGTAGTTGTTGACAGAGATGAAAAAACATGGACTGTCGAACAGCTCAATGAAGTAGCTAATTGGGTTAGCGCTGAAAATAAAAAGAAAGCACCTGATGTTCACGGAATGGCGTTGAGCAACCCGTGCTTTGAGTTCTGGCTGTTATTGCATTTTAAAGAGGGCACTGGCGCGCTTGACAGCAAAAATTGTAAATCAAAGCTTAAAAAAGAGCTTGAACTTGGTTACAAAAACAAAAGGCTAAACGACCCAAAAGTGAGAGAGCTTTTTACAAAAAAGGCCATCAAGGATGCAATAAAGCGCTCAAAAATTAAAAATAAGGATTTAGATGAACCCTGGCCCAGGCAACCTGGGCATACTACGATGCATATTCTTGTTCAGCATATTCTGGACGCTGCCGATAACATTTCCAAACAAAGTAACACGAGGTGAAATTTCATGTCTTTTGGGCCTGAATATATACATGGTTTGCAGCTTGCTCTGAATAAAAAATTGCCCTGGCGGATATCGAAGGTCGAAGGAGGCGAATCGTGGATTGCCTTGAAGACGTCGGATAAATCTGACCTGTGGCTTTTGCTCTCGTGGGGCTCCGGCAGCGCGGGGTGCAGCCCGGCGGATTCAGAGTCGGTTGACGCGCTAAAGAAAGGAGCTTCCTCCAAAGCGCCGCTCGTTGAGACGCTGAAAAGCAGATGCGTCAAGGGGCAAATTTTGTCCGCGCGGCAGATAAACTCCGACAGAGTGCTGGAGCTGGAGGTGGTTCGCCTTGTGGCGGCCGGCTTCAGCGTAAAATACTATCTGGTTTTGGAGGCCACCGAGCCGGTAGGAAACCTCATGCTCCTTGACGAAGATCGCCGGATAGAGGAAACAGCGCGCCACGCATCGCCTGACCTCAACCAATATCGCACGATTCTGCCCGGACACCTTTACGTCCCGCCGCCTGTTTTTGAGGGGCCGCGGCCGTCCGAACTGAATAAGCTGGAATACGAAGACCTTTTTCAGATTAAAGGCATAGGCCGCCCTCTGGCGCGGATGATAGCCTCGAACTGGGAGCGGCGCGACCCGTCCGCGTGGCTCGGTATGCTGAGCTCCGCCTACAAAGAAGAGGCGGCGATGTCATGCCAGCGCACTTCCAAAGGATACATCACGCGCTTTCCGGTTGCGTTTCCCGAGGCGGAGCAGCTTGGAGAAGACGCATTCCGCGCCGCTGAATCGGGGGTGCTGCGGTCGCTGCTGGCGGCTTCGCGCTCGCGCCTGCTGAGGGAGGTGGACGCGAGGGTCACCCGTGCGATAAAGGGCAGGGAGCGCCATCTGGAAGGGCTGCTTAAACAGCTCGAAAACAGCGCGGGGGCTGAGCTTTTCAGGCGTAAAGGGGAGCTGCTGCTGGCCAACATTCACGCCGTGCCTCCGCGCGCGAGTGTTGTCACGCTGCGCGGGTGGGACGACGAAGGCAACGAAGAGGCGGTAAAGATAGACCTCGACCCAAAACTGTCGCCGTCCCGCAACGCTGAGCGTTATTTCAAAAAATACAAAAAAGCCCACGTTGACCCCGCAAAAATTGAAGAAGAAGCGGCTTACCTGAAAAGCGCCATCGAGGAACTGAAAGAGCAGAGGGAGCTTTTGGACGCGATTGAGAGTCCGGCGCAGCTTGAGGAAGCTGTGAGGGATGTTATGGACTGGCTGGCCCCTGCGGGCGGAAGCGCCGAGAAAACCGGCAAGGCGGGGAAAGCAGGAACAGCAGGAAAAAAAGGTAAAAAAATTACCGATCCTCCCCACGCCCGTTTTGAAATAGACGGCTGTGTTGTTTTGGTGGGATTGTCGGCGCGGGGGAACAGGTTTGTGACCTTCAAACAGGCGACGGGTGCCGACCTGTGGCTACACGCTCATGGTATGCCGGGCGCTCACGTGATAATAAAAAACGCGCGCGGAAGAGAGGAACTTGAGGGGGAGAAAAACCCTGTGCTCCTTTTCGCGGCCTCTCTGGCCGCCGCGCACAGCCGTGGCAAGGGGTCAGTGTCAGTGCAGATCGATTACACGGAGCGCCGCTATGTCCGTTCAGTTCCAGGGCCGGCTATCGCGCTTGTGACGTACACCAATCCCGGAACCGTGCGGGTCAGCCCAGGGTATTGGAAAGATGTAAAAGTGATTTGATAAAACATGTAGCAATTTGCACAAACGTTTAGCCTGAGCCAAGGTGAAACACCAGTAGTCATCGGCAAGAAGTTTATACATAAAATAGCCAACGGCTATAAAGCGCTGTTTGTTCAAGCGAAATTACAAGCATCAATTAGAGCCATTGCAGGGCAAACGCATCAAATTTAGTAAAGCATTGCTATGACTTAATTGATGAATTTCACGTACAAGATGGTCAATTTAGTAATTGCAATGGTTTATTCCTTTTGATGCGTTTGCCCTGG
>Ga0136643_10001331_pt1 | contig 29768 bp, 28 predicted proteins | sample TergutLab28metaG_FD_96883 | JGI IMG/M metagenome (GOLD analysis project Ga0136643, IMG submission 96883) | Labiotermes labralis P1 segment gut microbial communities from Petit-Saut dam, French Guiana - Lab288 P1 (version 3) (version 3) | ecosystem: Host-associated > Arthropoda: Insects >... | reverse complement strand
TGTAAAACGGTGGCGATATCACAGCCGATGCGCTCTTGCAGTTGCAGGCGTTTTGCAACCATATTTGCAATGCGGGCAACTTTTGACAGGCCAATGACTTTGCTCTTTGGCTTGTAAGCGATATGTGCCTTCATGTTATACATAAGAGCAAAATGATGTTCGCAAAAGCTGAATATACTGATATCTTTTACCAGTACCCAGTCGTTATTTTCTGTATCTTCGAAGCATTTACAAAACATGTTAGCAATTTCGTCGTTGGTGTAGTTCATGCCTTCAAACATTTCTGTATACATTTTTGCTGCCCTTTTTGGGGTTTCTAAAAGCCCGGGGCGGTTTAGGTCATCGCCTAGGGCTGTGATTAACATTTTTACTGCCTCTTCGATTTTGTTCGTGTCTATCAATCTGTTTACACTCCTCTTTCGTTTGCGTCCCAAATTATTTTGTGGAGTTGCAGCTGCAATTTTGCGTCTTTTAGTTCTGGTGTTTTAACTATGGTGTTAACTAGTTTTTGCAAATCGTATTTGCCATATACGGCACCGATAAAAATTTGCGGCTTAGGGGTTAGCTTGCGCACAAAATTAATCATACATACGACGTCTTCTTCGCTGCCGACAACAAATTTTAGTACGTCCCAAGGATTGAGCTTTGGAAAATTTGACAATGTCATTTTATCATTTACGCCGCTAGAGGGCAGCTTATAATCCATGGTTAAAAATAATTCTGCGCTGGCTTCGTATTTCATGTTTTGCAAGTGCTTAAAAAGAAAGGCAGTGTCTATACTTCCGTTTGTTTCTATGTTTACTTCATAGCCATTAACCAGCATTTCATAAATTAAAATTTCTACATTTTGGGCGGCAAGGGGTTCGCCTCCTGTTAAGGTTATACGAGAAATATGGCTGCTTTTTAATTTGGTCATAATTTCTTTAAGGGCCATTTCTTTGTATTCATTACCAAAGGCATAGGTGGTATCGCAATAGCTGCAACGCAAATTACAACCTGCAAGGCGTATAAATGTTGCTGTCTGCCCGGCACGCTTTCCTTCCCCTTCTATGCTATCGAATATTTCAACAACTTGGTAATTCATAATGCCTCCAGTAACTTGCGGTGTTGTTTTCGCTTTCGGTAACATCTACACGGTAACAATGTGGTGTTAATGCATCACATATATATTTTGCTAAATTTTCTGCGGTTGGATTAAATGGCAAAACATCATTTAAAATTTTATGATCAAGTTGTGCAGTAATTTTTTGCTTTATTTCTGTAAAGTCCATAATCATGCCGCTTGTATTAAGCTCTTTAGAACGTAAATACACTACAATAATCCAGTTGTGGCCATGTAGGTTTGTACATTTAGATTCGTAATCGAGTTTAAGGCTATGGGCGGCGCTTATTTCAAAAGTTTTTTTAATTTCGTACATATATACTGTCTCCTAATTTATTTTTTTGATAAATCTAAAAATTCTTTATATCCATTCATGCGCAAGGTACATGCGGGGCAAGCTCCGCAGCCATCACCGGGCAGGCCGTTGTAACAGGTTAACGTTTGGGTGCGGATTATTTCCAGTGCATCCAGTTCGGCGGCAAGTGCCCACACTTGGGCTTTTGTAAGCCACATAAGCGGCGTTTCTATTATAAATGGGTAGTCCATTCCCAGGTTTAACATAACGTTGCAGGATTTTACAAATACATCCCGGCAATCGGGATACCCACTAAAATCTGTTTGAGATACACCTGCAATTAAAACGTTTATATCATTTGTTTTTGCATAAATTGCGGCATATGTTAAAAACAGTATGTTTCGCCCTTCTACCAAGGTGTTTGGCGGCAGGTCTTCGGGCTTTTCTACATCTACATCAACGTTCATATTCGTAAGCGCGTTATTGCCTAAATCAGCAATAACCGGCAGGGTAAGAATCGTTAGTGGTACATTTTGTTCATCGCAAATGCGCTTTGCAAAACCTAGTTCTGCTTTATGACGTTGGTTGTAGTCAAAACCTAGGGCAAAAACATTTCCCAGGCCGTATTTTCTTAATGCCCAAAACAGGCAGGTTACGCTGTCTTGGCCTCCACTTAGTATTACAAGTGCTTTCATTTTTGTGTCCATTCCCTTCATACACTAAAAAATTGCAATTTCAGTTGGTAAGAGTTTCTTACCAACTGATTTATTTTAATATTAGATATTTTATGACATCAAGTACCCTAGATAATACAGTATTTGTCAAGGGAAATCAACATCCTTCACGTTTGAGCTTTTAAAGGAAGAATGTTTTGATTCAAAATTTAAGTGGTTAGTGTCACTAGGCACTTGACTAATGAATATTAATAGGATAAAATATCGACCGATACATATCAAGTGATATTTCATGAAGGAGAGTAACCCTATGGCTCCGAAAATTAAGACAAGTTATGATGATATTATTAGAGAAGCGATCACTATCCTGCGTAAGCACGGAATAGAAGCTGTGAACGCCCGAAGCGTTGCCGCAAATCTAAATTGCTCCATACAGCCAATTTTTAGAACATTTGGAACAATGGAAGACTTGAAAGTTGCCACTTATAAGCGCGCTGAAGAAATTTATAACATCGCAATGATGGAAGCGATGAAAAACAGCAATGACGGTTTGCTTGCATTAGGGTTAGCCTATGTAAATTTTGCAAAAACAGAAACAAATTTATTTAAATTATTATTTATGTCAAATGCATTTAACCAAGGGAGTGGGATAGATATTGCAGGGTCTACAACAGGTGATGATGAAGTGCTTACGCTTATATGTAACGCAACAGGTCTTAATATACCAAAAGCGCGAGAATTGTACACAGGCCTATGGTTTACAACCCATGGTATTGCTTCGTTATTAGCAACAAATAGTTGTACTTTAAATAATGAAGAGACAAAGAAAATATTAAAAAATGTATTTGAGGGCTTGTTAAACGCATTAAGAAAAGAGGTTGAATAGTGTATCCTTCATTTTTATTGATGTTAATAATTTATTTTGCAATTTTTATATCTATTGTTTTTAGACGCGTAAGTAAATTTCAAGGTAAACAGGTTACAGAAAAAATAAAGTGTGGAACCTACTACCATTTAATCTGTGGCCTTTGGGGCAGCTTATTCGTCGTTTTGATTATGTGTTTTTTTGCAGGATTAAGCCTTGGAGATATTGGACTTCGACAAATGAGATTTGACTATGGTGTTTGGTTTACCACTGTTATGATTTCTTTAAGCGGGTTATTATTTATCTTTAGTTTGTACCAAATAATTTCTTTATCAATAAGCACAAAACACAAGGAAGCGGCTGAAAAGCAGTATGGGAACCATCCGGTTTTAAGCGGAATACTCCCAAGAAGTAAAAAAGAAAAATGTCTATGGTCTTTTTTATCTTTAAGTGCCGGCGTGTGCGAAGAAATTGTATTTCGAGGATTTATGCCTTTACTTCTTCTGGGGATATTCCCTGATATTTCGATATTTTTTCTTATTTTGATTCCAAGCGTCATATTTGGAATTGCACACTTTTACCAAAGGGTGCAAGGAATTATTGTGTCGGCGTTATTTGGTGTGTTTTTCATGTGCTTGTTTTTAGCTACAGGTAGTTTAATTCTACCTATATTATTGCACTTTTTTTACGATTTCTCCATTACATTCACCTTATCAGAAAAAAACCGCTTATGCTTGATATAGACAATATCCTAAGCATAAGCGGTTTATAAATTTTATACAGCGTTAATATCTCTCTTATTGTAGAAAATGATTCCTAACGCGGCAAGCCCAATGCCAATTGCGGACATAACAACCATTGCCAGCCAGCTAATGTCATCCACCGGCAATTGCGGCACCCATCCGAATGGTGTTACATTCGCCAGCCACTCAATTCCGGGAATCATGCGCCCATACATCATCGCAAAAAACGCAAATGCGTAATATGCCCATATCCAGCCGATACGCTTTGGGAACAAACCTACGAACAGGGTCGCTATTCCGCCCATTATCCACATAGCAGGTACATACACAAGAACCGATGGCAGTAAAAAGCTAAGAGGTAAATCTGATGGGTTATCCAACATGGTAGACGACAGTGCAAATAGTCCAAAGGCCTGTGCCAGCTGTACTAATATGGCGGAAACAAAGGCAATAACCACAAAACCCAGTAAATATTTTGTTTTGGAAGTTGGGGTCGCAAACAGCAGCTCGGCCCTGATGGATTTCTCTTCGCTTTTAGCTTTTAGTATAAACATAATGACAGGTACAGAGGCGATCATTGCCATAACGAAACCGATCATGTTAGCAAACATTTGCACGATGTTAAAACCTGCCATATTTAGCACGGCGTTCATTTGTGCTACAATTTGCTCGGTTGGCATATCATCAATTTCAATTTGGTCTAATAGGCCTGTAGGGCCTAGTATCATTTGGCGATACATATCGTTACCTGCCACAAAATTGTCTATGTCTTGCAGCACGCTGGAATATGATAACCCTACAACAAACAGCACAACGATCCATACAATCACACTGAGCCGCAGCAAGCGGAAGTTTAATCCAAATGCGGACTTTAGCAGTCGTCCTCCATGGGCTTTTCCAAGTCGGGCAGGAATAAGTCCTTGGTCTATATCCCTAAAGCTGCACAGCCAATATGCAAGTGCAGTAAATACCCCAGCCATTGCAATAATAATAAGCACAGGCCACCAATAGTTTGCGACATATACCCATGTGCGAGAGGCTAAACCCAATGGGCTAAAGAATGCCAGAAAGCCCATTGCATCCGGATCCATATCTGCACCGGCACGAATAAAGTAGAACAAGCCAAGGGCGAAAAACGAATAACTAAGTGCCCCGCGAGAATTAGATGAAAGCTGGCTAAACAAAGCAGCAACTGCCGCAAAAACCAAGCCAACAACGCCCATAGTTACACCCCATAAAAGCGCTGCGTTAAAACCCATCGGGTCACCAACCATGGCCATTCCCAGCCACATGGTAAGTGCAAAAAGTACGGCCATTACCGCATTTACAACAAGGGCGGTTAACATGGCAGCATTTACGTTGGCAAGCCTGCCGCAGGGCAAGCTGCGAAGCACTTCATACCGTCCGGCTTCTTCATCGGCGCGGGTATGGCGCACAATTAAAAAGATATTCATAATGGCTACAGCTATCCCTAAAAACACAAACATCATTAAGGTGTATAACGCCCCTATGGTTGCAACGTCTGTGCTGTATAATGGGCCAACCATTGCAAGCATTGCGGGATTTTCTAATATGGCCATAAATTCGGCTCTATCAGCCGCCTCTGGTATGAGGGATAGACCCATTAGTATCAATATTAAAAAATTAAGTATAACCATGGTAAGAATCCAAGCAGTAGAAGTGACTTTCTCCCGCTTTAGCATAAATTTTGTAAGTTTAAGCGTATTGTCAAACATATAGACACCTCCTTATCAACCGTTTTTTGTATAATGCTGCATGAATAAATCTTCTAAAGACGGCGGCGAAGATTCCAGCTTCTTTATACCAAATTGGTTTAAGTGGTTTATTATTTCGCCCATTTTTCGGGTATCTGCATGGAAGGAGATATCGCCGCCTAATTTGCTTATGTCAAACACCCCAGGTAAATTATCAAGGCCTTCGATTGTTTTTTCTGTAGAAACCTTCATTACATAGCGGGTAAGATGACGTAATTCGTCTAAGGTGCCTACTTGCACAACTTCTCCATCACGAATAATGCCTACACGGTCGCAAAGTCTTTCTACTTCTGACATGATGTGGCTGGACAGGAACACGCCCTTCCCCTTATTTTTTTGCTCCAGTACACAATCCTGGAAAACTTGCTCCATAAGCGGGTCTAGGCCACTTGTTGGTTCGTCTAAAATATACAGGTCAACTTCTGATGCAAAGGCAGCTACCAATGCCACTTTTTGACGGTTACCCTTTGAATATGTGCGGCATTTTTTTGTAGGGTCTAAATTAAAATCTTTGATTAAACGCTCCCGCAGTTTTTTATCGTGGCTGCCGCGCAAGTTTACGAACAAGTCGATAACCTCGCCCCCTGTTAAGTTTGGCCACAGATTAACATCGCCAGGAACATATGCGATTTTTTTATGAATTTCTACGGCGTCTTTCCAAGCGTCCTTACCAAAGACTTTTGCAGAACCGGATGTGGCTTGTAAAATACCTAAAAGCACACGAATGGTTGTAGACTTCCCTGCCCCATTTGGGCCGATGTAAGCGAAGACTTCGCCTTCTGCAATTTTTAGGTTTACACCTTTAAGGGCGGCAGTTTTGCCGAACATTTTTGTTACGTTGTTAACCTCTACACTGTAATTCATTTTGTGGCCTCCTTTTAAATGGGGCTCTGCCCCAAGCCCCGCCGCTCCGCCGGGCAAAGCCCTGCTACGCTTCCTTCGCGTTCGCTACGGGTGCGCGCTGTGCGCGCAAATAGTTTTATTTTTTATAAAAACATTTGCGTATTGTGTCCAAAATTTCTTGAAACTCTTTTAAAAATTCATCGTATTTCTCCCTGGCAGTTGTGCCAATAGTGGCTCCTGGGGCAATGCTTGTTTTAGATTGCCCATACCCTTGCAATGTCCAAGATATAATCTCCATTACGGTTTTGGGGTTTATATCATCCCTAAAGAGGGATGTATCTGCTTGGGCATACACTTTTGCCATGGTTTCTGCTTGTTTGGCGTTAAGCTTTGCTAAATTTGCGGCGGTACTTTCGTTTTTTGCACTGTCATCTACAAACGCACTTACTAGAAAGTCAAAGATAGCAGGAAAATGTATGGATAGGTCTCGTTTTAGCAAAGAGAGCTGCCAAATACTTTCTAAAATGTCCGGCTGCAAATTATTTATTAAGTCAATATATTCCCTTTGTATAATTTCTATCGAATAGTCTATTAGGAAATTATATAACCGCTCTTTTGTACCAAAGTAGTGGAAAAGCAACCCTTTAGAAATACCTGCATCTTTTACAATATTGTCTGTAGATGCCTTTTTATACCCGATTATAAATTCTTTCATTGCCGCATTTACAATGCGTTCGCGCTTTTCTTCCGATAGGTTAAGAAATTTTTGAAAGTTTTCGCAATTTTCGCTTTTTTCCATCGAAACATCCTCTCGTTGACTGGTTGAGTCAATTTTAACATCATTGACTTAATTAGTCAACAGCAAAATAAAAAAATGTTGACGCCAATGTTTTGGCAGCCAACAAATTTTTAAACAGCTTTAACTGTCATGTCTCTTATTAATTTTCGTCAAGCAAATCATTACTCATTTCATCACCATTATTCCGCAATGAGATTATCCCCTTAGCGGCATGTATAAGGGCCCTATACTCCTGCTCATTAAAAGTAGAAATTATAGCAGAGGTTTTCATTTGATAGGAATTTTTTACATCTGATTTACTAACGTTTTGCGGTAAAAAAAGACTATCAATAGAAATGCCACAGGCTTTTACCAGTCTATCTAAAACAACGGGTGTTGCGCCACGTTCGCCCCGCTCTATTAAGCCTAGGTGTGAAACAGTTAAATCGATAACTCCTGCCAATTCTTCCCTTGACATTGATCTGATCAGACGGATACTCTTAATGTTTTCGCCAATTATTCTGTCTAAATAGGTTTTTTCTTCGCGTCTTCTTTTATGTTTCATGATAACATCTCCTTGTATGTTGATGATGGGTTTTCATCCAACCATCATCTTAGATTTTTTTGTTGCAAAGTGCAAGTCTTTCATATTTAGATACTGCAAGTGTATGGCTTTATATATCACCCTTTCTTGTTTAAACCGCACAGGTATAAAATTTATATATAAAAAAGGGAATCTCTTTTGACATTAACAATTATGCCAAAATGATTCCTCTTTTTCTAAACTTTTTGTAAAAATATAGATTCTCAAGAGTTATTATAGAAGCGGTAAAAACGCCTCTTAGCATAAGTCTACCTTCTTGCCGGTTTGTTTACCGGCTTGATTTTTCTCATACTGATTGCACATAAAAAGCTCCTTAGAGTACACTAAATCAGATAAAAATTAGTCCAGTTTGTAAGCCATCGGCCATTTGTTATGCTCCAAACGCGAAATTGAAGTATGCCATTATATGTTCTCCAATAGATACGGGTCATTTCATTAAGTGGCGCAATTCCTTCATATTCAACCACTGCATTTATCGGCTCTGGTGCAGCAACAGCCATTGTAGGAACAGCAAAGGATAATGCCATTACACTAACAAGCAAACATATAAGAAATTTCTTTTTCATCATACAACACCCCCTTTCCAGTTAAAATTTGTATAGAATTTATCTACCGAGAAAATTAATCTTCCCCTCGCGTACGAATAGGAAAGAAGTAAAAGTGTTCGGGTATTTCAGTGGCGTATCCTACAAATACTCCACCAATATAAAGTGAAAACGTGCCATCTTCATTATCTACTATGAGATTTTCTTCTGATCTAAAAATGCCGCCGTCTTCATTATATTCATTCATAAAACACTCAGAAATATTTGAAACATCTGGGCTTTCCCAAAAAGCTGGTTGGATAAGAAACATATACGAAGCAACAAACAAAATAGCAATAACTGCCGAAGAAAGTACATTAGCAATTGTTCCTTTAGTGCTTGTCCGGTTTCGCAATGCTAATATTTGCATTCTTTCTATATCTTCTAAATTGATGCCCGCAAATTTATCTGTGTCTACATCTTCTGCCGGGCGCTTCATTTTTTCACGGTATAAAAACAATTGCCGCAGGCTATCTAAGTAATGGTCAAAATCCTTATTGTTTGATACTGCGTACATATCATTCTTTAATTCGCCCACAAATGAAAAATTTTTTCTGAATAAGTATACAAGGGGATTCCACCAAAATATATAACAAATAATATCAACTATATACCTTGTTAGAATATCTTTGTCCTTTATATGCCCCCATTCATGCAATAAGATGATCCGCAACTCATCGTCGGATAAATCAATTTTAGGTAAAATAATATATGGCTTAAAAGCTGTTGTAAAGGGCATAGCCACGGAACTTACTCTAAAGATATGCACATTTTTATCCGCACCGATTATTTCTTTCAGTATTGATTCTGCATATTTATCCCGGGGTAATTTACCTATCCATCTAACAACAGGGCGGGCGCGGTTAAACCGAACAACATGTCTTGCAACCAAAGCAATCGTTACTATAATCCAAACACAAACAAACAAGTTAAAACCATTAACCGACACACCAACTATTTGAAAGGATGTAAGCTCGTGTCTTGCAAAATTAACGATGGCCGGATAAATTGTATTTGACAAAATAACGATGGAGTTTGGACGCTCGATGACAATCAACATTCGTAAAATGCTTAACACAAGCAATAGGAATAAAGGAACCACAGAAAGCTTAACGAGAAATTTTAACTTTCTCATGAGTAGCCCCAAAAGAATGAAGGTACTAAACCATAATACACCCATTAAAAATGAATGTGGCGATATTAAATGATACATGGTCGCTCCCATGGCTAGGTCCTATCTTCCGATTCTCCAAATTTGCCTCTAATGGCTTTAATAAGCACATCAATATTAAGACGCAACTTAGGTTTTACGGCAACGCTGGCTATACTCCCTGCGATGAATTCTTCAGGCGACAGCGTAGGCTTATATGCTCTTGCAGGTTTCGTAGTTGTGGGTTTATAAAGATAATCTACTGCACCTTTTTTTTCTAACTTCGTCATCATGATAAAGATTGAGTTTATGCTCCAAGACCGGTTTTCTGAAGCTTCAAGAATATCAGCAACAGTCATAGAGGTACTACTTTCCCATAGTACACTCATTATTTCCAACTCTTTATCAGTTAGCTGCATTAAGCAATCACCGTCTTTCAAAAGGATGTTGAAGAACAATATTGCAGACGAAATACTATATGTTATTTGCATTTTAATCATTTCGACAGCATCTGTCAAGAAAAAATTAATAATTAATTTACCTATTCATTTATCAGCCGCTATTTTTCGATACCACATACTGCACCAAATTTACAAAAATTGCAAGGGCCTTTCGGGCCTTTTGTGTATGGAGCGGCAGAAATATCGCCTTTTGTCATACGATTGCCAAGTTCTTTTATTTTGCCGGTTACTTCCTGGCCCAGTGTCTGAAAGCTTTCTATGTCAAGGGCTGTGGGCTGTATGGATTTTTTAAATTTGCCATCTTTGTTTATAGCCACAGGAATTACGGTGGAGCTTTGGCCGGGCGCTAATGATTTATCCATGGCATTTAAGGTGGTTTCCTCTGATAGTGCGATGCCTGACATTTTGAACTGAGAAAGCAGTCCCTTTTCCCGGGTCTCCTTATCCAGCAATATATCTGTTTCTAAAATTGGATCACCAATTGGGAAGTAAAACATACCGCCGGGTTTTGCATTTCGCATGGCGGTTATGGCGTTCATATAAATCATAAGTTGTAATTGTATACCATGGCGTGCTTCTTCTATATTGAATTTTGTGCTGCCGGATTTATAGTCGATTATTTTTATATATTCTTCTGCAGATTGCTTTAGTGTATCCACTCTGTCAACATAACCTGTTACAGTTAGATTTCTTCCGTTTTCAAGGGGTATGGATGTGCGGATTTCATGCTCGGTGAGGGTTGGGACAAAGTCACCCATTTTAATATGCTCACACAGTGCCCAAATAGACGCGGCAGATGTACGGCGCACTTTATCTAACATATGCCGATTGCGTGCGTTGTCGTGATATATATTTGAATTTGCTGTTACTACATTTACAATTTCGTCTACGTATTGTGCAATATCTGTATGGGTTAGATTATTATGTTTTTCGCCATTTTCCCATACACGCTTAGAAAATTCTGCCATTACGCTGTGAAATAAAGTGCCGAGATCTGTTGGCAACACCTGAAAACGCTTTCGTGGCTGTGCTTTTAAGATATAGGTCATATAATAGGCAAATGGACAGCGGGCAAAGGATTCTAAGCGGGATGCGGCGGTTATTATTGTATTGCCATATAGGCAAGCTGTGGATGCTTCCGACAATAGTGCGCTTGTAGGGGTTGGGGAGGGAAACATACCATATTCGGATAATTTTTGTGCACCTTGAATGGTTAAGTCGGGGAAAATTTCCCTAATTCGGTTAATTACTGGTGATGGACGCAGAGATTTGCCACCAGGTGTTGTACTGGAATATATGAGAATAAGTTTGTCACTTGGTTGCGACATTGCGGTGTAAAGGCTGTAGTAACTTTCTGTTAGGCGGTGGATATTTTCTGCGGCTAGTTCTACGCCTGTGTTTTGCAATGTTTGACGTTCATAATCTGTAAAAAGTCCGGTTTGGGATGGGGTTGGTGGTAGTATATCTTCGTTTGCGCCAAGTACAATCATCACTTTAATTTCGGGATAGCGCGAACGGCCGATGTCACCCAGCACAATTTGGTCGGTGGTGGGCGGAACGCGTCCTAGACCTACTTGGGCAAAACCTGCATCGAGGGTTGCAGCAAATGTTTTTATGCTCACTTCCTCGTCGCCCAGCATTTCTACAAGCTTGTCAAAGATTTCGCATATTTTTGGCCAAATTTGCTTGTGCATTCTTGCGGTGGCGTGGTCACCTGCGGCTGTGCATGTGTCTATCCAACTTTGTAGGGTAGCCGAGATGTTTAGCGCGTACAACATATCGAAAATATGCCGGGCATGTGCTTGCACTGTTGCGGTCTTTTTTGAGTTTGTAAATGTGGATAATATTGAAAGTAACGCTTGCCTTGTGTTATCTAAGTTAGGATTGTTAAATGGATACCGCCAGCGATATGAGGAAATGCCATGCTCCAGTACGTAGTTTTCAAGTTGGTCAATTGTTTCAAGAGGCAGACTGGTTAGGCGGGTTTTTAGGAAGCGGAAAACGCTTTCGTAGTTCCAGTTTTTTATGATTATATCTAGGGCAGCGCGTATTAATTCTGTTAATGGGTGGGATAAGATGTCTATTTCTGTGTCTACAAATAGTGGAATATTTAATCGGTCGAAGGTTGTTTGTAAGATTTTTTCGTAATGTGTGCGATCACCGCATAGTATGGCAATGTCCCGAAAGCGGATACTTGGATTGCGACTTAAAATGTAGTTTGCGGCGGTGTTTACGGCAGCATAACGGTCAAAGGCAGATATTATTTCTATGTTGTTTGTATTTTGTGAGTGATTGGGGGCGGCTTTGTTTGGCAGCATTGTAAAATTATTTACAAATGCGGCCAATCCCGGCGCATTTGCGTGACGTAGATTTTTTTCTAGCTGGGTTTCCGGTTCAATTTTAATGCGGGCATTGTTTGCAAGATTTTTTAGTTTTTCAATTGTTATTTTAGGAGGGGAGAGGCGTGGATCGGCTGCGAGGGTTAGGGTAACGGAGACATTATTTGCCCGCTTTAGTATGCATTTTAAGACTTGTCTTTCTTGGGGGGTGAAACCGGAAAAACCATCTACCCAAAAATACGCGCCATCTAAAAGGGGGATAGGGTCGTTTTCGAGGCTGTCTAATTTTTGGCATAAAATCTCCAGCATATCATCTGTAAGTAAGTATCGGCCATCTACTAATTTGCGATAGGCCGTTGATATTTTGGCAATGTCTGTCAGTTTTGCGGCAAATGCAGGTGATGAATTGGCGGCGCGGTCAAGTAATTCAGGGGCGGTTATGCGGTAGTGATTCATTTCTGTTATTGTATCTGCTAAGGATTCTACAAAGCCGTGCTTGTTAGCGGCAGATTTGTAATATGTAAGGTTGTCTGCAACTTCAAAAAGCACCTTGCGAAGCAGCATTTGTTTGCCTAGGTCATCTGCAAATTTGCCAGGCATTCCGCCAAAATTGGAAAAAAGCCTATAGGCTAGGCGGTTAAAACTTAAAACCTGCACTTGGGTGGCCGCAGCACGGCGCGAAAGAAGCAGTTTTTCTGATTGTAAGGAGAATTGTTCGGGAACAAGGTAATACAACGGTGCGTTGCCGTCTAGCTTTTGGTAGATTTCTTCTAAACATAGTGATGTTTTACCTGTGCCGGGTTTTCCCAGTATAAAGCGTAATCCCATTTGTATAATAGTTCCTTTCGCAGAGATTTTTGCACACTTGCTATTTTTCTTTAAGTGTGCTTTCATCATATAGAGGTGAAAGCATGAGTTTTAAAATTAGAAAAGCATCTATAGAAGACGCGTATGAGTCGTCGCTCTGCCATATTGCCGCATGGCAATCGGCATATAAAGGAATTATATCTGACGAATATCTAGACAACATGCCAACAAGTTTAAAACAGCGTGTCGAAAGCTTTAAGGACTACCAATTCGACAATTTCTACTTGCCAACATATGAAGGCAAAATTATAGGAAAATTAATACTTTGGGATAGCAGAGACGAAGATAAACCGGGCACCGGAGAAATAGGGGCTATTTATTTGCTTGAGGAATTTTGGGGCAAAGGTTATGGATACACAATGATGAATTTTGCCATAAGACAGCTTATCGGCAGGGGATGTACCGAAGTCTTCCTCTGGGTTTTTGAAGAAAATACGCGCGCACGGCTATTTTATGAAAAGTGCGGATTTGTATTAGATGGTGCAAAAAAGGAAGTTGTTATAGGCACGCCATTAATGGAAGTAAGATATGTGTTTAAATCAGTGAAATAATCCAACCTGTTGCATGCTTACTCACACCAGCCCCTCAAACCCATTTTGCCTTAGGGCTTCATACAACACAATTCCTACAGAAACGGACAAATTTAGCGAACGCTCTTCCCCTATCATTGGAATTTTTACAATGCGGCTGCTATATTTGTCCATTATATTTTGGGGCAGTCCTGTGGTTTCGCTGCCGAATATTACATAATCATCTGGTTTATACTTTACATCTGTGTAGAATTTTCCGTCACCGGATTCTGCCAGGTAAATATTAGCTGATGGGTTTTTCTTTAAAAAATCCTCAAAGTCCATGTACTCATGGACTTTGATTTTATGCCAATAGTCAAGGCCAGAACGCTTTAGGGATTTTTGGTCAAGAAAAAAACCAAGCGGATGAATTAAGTGTAATTTTGCATTTGTCATAAGGCAAGTGCGTCCAATGGCCCCTGTATTATGGGGGATTTCTGGCTGATGTAAAACTATGTTAAACATGCACTTAAAAACGCCTTAAATATTGGACTGGGGCGGGTTATCCGGGACTTAAACTCTGGACGGAATTGTACGCCCACAAACCATGGGTGTACTTCTTTTGGTAACTCGATGGCTTCTACATTTTTTTCATCATGGGAAAGGGCTGCTTCTATCATGCCGTGCCTTGTAAAGTCTACACGGTATAGATTATTGAGTTTACACAAATGGCGGAAACGCTCGTATATTTGGCTATCATTATAAGCTGCTTCAAGTATGGAGCCCTCAGTTATCTTGCAGTGGTGCGCACCAAGGCGCATTGCAGGTTTTCCGCCTGTTACATGATCTTCTTGGCGGTCAATGTATTCAAAAATTGGCGTTGCAACATCTTCGTTTTCTTCGGCAGACTCCGCGTCCGTAAGTCCTATCACGTTGCGCGCAAATTCAATCATGGCGCATTGCATGCCAAGGCCAATTCCAAAGAAAGGAATTTTTTGTTCTCGAGCGTATCTGGCGGCACAAATTAAACCGTCAACACCGTCGTTACCATAACCGCCGGGCATTAAAATTCCCTTTACTTTGGCAAGATGTTTAGCGACGTTTGTTTCTTTTAATTCTCGGGCATTTATCCATTTTATGTTTACGTTTACATCTAGACCAATGGCTGCGTGTTTTAAGGCCTCTATCACACTGAGATATGCGTCACGAAGTTCTGTGTATTTTCCCACAAGGCCAATAGTTACTTCTTTAGAAATTTGCTTTTCGTGGTTTACTATGTTTTCCCATTCTGTAAGGTCGGGGGGAGGGTTGTCCAAGGAAAGACGTTTGCACACGATGTCTGCAAAGTTTTGTTCTTCAAGGAGCAGTGGAATTTCGTAAAGGGAGCTTACATCCATATTTTCTATTACGCAGGTTGGGTCTACATTGCAGAACATGGCAATTTTCTCCCGCATTCCTTCTGGCATTGGCCGCTCTGTTCGGCAAACAATGGCATCTGGCTTAATGCCTAATGACATTAAATCTTTTACAGATGTTTGGGAGGGTTTTGTCTTCATTTCATCTGCAAAGCTAAGGTATGGCACAAGGGTTACGTGGACATACATTACATTTTGATAGCCCTTATCTTGGGAAATTTGTCTAATGGCCTCAAGAAATGGCAGACTTTCGATATCCCCAACTGTGCCTCCAATTTCTGAAATTATTATGTCCGACCTGGCGTCTCTGCTGGCTAGGCAAACCCGCTCTTTTATTGCATCGGTTATATGGGGAATAATTTGAACGGTGGCGCCTTTAAAGGCTCCTTTGCGTTCTTTATTTAATACTTCCCAGTAAATTTTTCCAGCGGAAATACTGTTGTTTACGCCTAAATTTTCGTCTATAAAGCGCTCGTAGTGGCCTAAGTCAAGGTCAACTTCTGCACCGTCTTCGGTTACATATACTTCTCCGTGTTGATAGGGGCTTAAAAGGCCCGGGTTCATGTTTATATATGGGTCGAACTTTTGGATTGTTACCTTGTAACCTCTGGCCTTTAAAAGCCGTCCTAAAGAAGCTGCTGTAATGCCCTTGCCTAATCCCGAGCATACGCCGCCAGTCATAAAAATATATTTTGTATCTTGCATGGCTACCTCATCTCCCTTTAAATGGGGCTCTGCCCCAAACCCCGCCGCTCTGCCAGGCATAGCCCGGCTACGCTTCCTCCGCATCCGCTTCGGGTGCGCGCTGTGCGCGCAAATAGTTTTTTCGCAACTTACTTCATTTCTTCGTACATAGCAATCGTGCCAATGTCGTAGCAGTCGCCGTTCATGGTATAGTTGTATACGTCACGTTTTTTATGCAACCACTGTGGAAACGAACCCGGTGGATCTGGGTCGTTGCCTTCTTCTAAGTATTTTTTAAATAGGGGTACCGTATCTTTACGGTAAAAATATGTTGCGTAAATTGCTATGTTAGATTCTGGGTTTTGTGGCTTTTCTACAAGGTCTAGTACTTTGCCATTTTCGTCTAGTTTAGCTACTGCAAAGGCTTTTAATTGTTCGATGTCATCTAATTCCTTGCCAGCGATTGTGTCGCAGCCTGTTTTGCGGAAAACATCGTACTGCTCTTTTAAATCGTAAGTAAAGTAATTGTCTCCGGCTACAACAAAGATTTCGTCGTCGATATTTTTTTCGGTTATTGTAAAGTAAATGTCCCCAACTGCCCCACGACGATTTGCATTTGTGGTGGTGCCGTCGTCTAAAACTTCTACAGGAATGGTAGTTGGTGCGGTTTTTGCCCATTCTGAAAAGTGTGGGAAAAACTTGCTGTTTGATACGATGTAAATTGTATCAACTTCCGGAAGTTTGTTAATCTGCTCGATAATGTAGTCGATTACGGCTTTGCCTTTAAGTGGCAGTAGTGCTTTGGGCTGGTTTTCTGTAAGAGGATACATACGTGTTGCATAACCCGCTACTAGAATGATTGCTTTCATAGTCATGTCTCCTTTTCGATTTGATATTTATAATATCGTTTCTTTATGGACTGTTAGGCGTACATATTTTGCATCTGAATTGTTCTTATATTTTTCAATAATTTGATGGCTGGATTCCTCGCCTAGTTTTGCTAACTCTTTTTCTAATTTTTCTGCGGACGTACCTTGAAGCAGCGTATCCGTAAGCCATAACCTGTATAAATTGGCTTTTGGGCTTGGACAAATTTGAATTAACATTACAAGGGTTTTAAAATCTACGACCTCTGTGTAGTAGTGCTTGCTGTTTGGGGATTCAAATTTCAAGTGGTTGCGCTCCGCAACCACTTGAAATTGATTTAGCTTATCTCTAAATCGTTTCCAATAACTTCTTGCTGTTTTATGATCGTTATCAGTTAGTATTGCGCATAGGTCTGTAACCGAAAACCAGTATCCACCAGTTGTTGGATCGTATATAGATCGCAACGGTCTTTTACCCCATAAATCCATAACTTCCTCATCCTATTACACGCCCCCTACCCCCACAATGCGGGCAGTTTGACTCTAGTATTTTGCCCAGTGATAAACGCCTTTTGGGGCGGGCGATTTGCACGATACCTAACTTGGATATCTCCAATATTTCTGGATTTGTACGATCCCGCCTTGCTTCATTTATAAGCGCAGCCATTAAGGCTGTATTATCCGCCTTTTTTTCCATATCTATAAAATCTATTATAATAATTCCTGACAGATTTCGCAAAATTATTTGATCAAATATTACTTTGGTGGCATTTAGATTCGTTGCAAGCACCGTTTCCCCATAGCTTTGGGCATTTACATTGTTTCCTGTGTTTATGTCAATTGCCACGCAGGCTTCGGTTTCTTCTATTATAATAAACCCGCCGCATGGCAGTGGTACGGTTTTTTCCAGGGCGGCGCGTATTTGTTTTTTTATGCCCAGGGATTCAAATAACTTATCCTCGTGGTGAAAAATTCGTCCGGTTAGACTCGGAATTTTATTGCAAATATAGTCCTGTAGGGCAGTAAACTCTGTGCCGCTTATGTGTATTTCAGCTAAATCCTCTGATACGATGTCGTTCAAAATTCCTTCATGGGATACTTTTGGATATAGTTTAGCGGGAGGAAGGGCGTAATTTGCACGGTCGAGGACTTCTTCGTACATTTTATGGAGTTCGGTTATTTCCTGTAAGATGGTGCCTTTGTCGCATCCTTTGGCATTTGTGCGCACAATGGCGCCATAGCCCGGTGGCAAAATTGATTTAACCATTTTTTTAAGGCGGCGACTTTCTTTTTCATCATCTATTTTGCGGGAAACCCCTACTTCTGCCTGTTTATGCAGTATTACATACCAGCCTTTTAGCGTAATATCGCAGCTTACATAGGCACCTTTAGAGCTGCTTGCGTCTTTTTGAACTTGCACCAATATAGGCTGTCCAGACTTTAAGTCATGCCCTTTTTTTAAATTGGCAAAGGCGTTTTTGCCACTGCCTATGTCGATAAAGGCAAACTGCCCCGGCATAATTGTCCTAATTCGCCCAACGATTATTTGTCCAACTTTTGACGACTTGTCGATGTAGATTTCCGTAAGTTTATCGTTTTCGGTTAGGGCGGCGCGCATGCTGGTTTCACGCTGTTCTATAAGCAGACGTTTCATAGGGGAATACGCCCCGCGTTGCCGTCTGTTTGGTACAACTCTAAACGTGAAAGAGACGAGTTGGCAATATCCTCATCATTTGTTAACAGGCGCGCTACTAATAAAGGATTTAAGAACCCGGCACTACCTGCGACAAGGCGTAACAAACATCCATTTTCATAGGATTGAATATGGATGATATCTGGACGGACATTTGTATCTTTTATGCCGCTTTTGGTTTTTTTGGGGGTTATTAGTGTATCTGTCTTTAAGACTTTATCTATCGCTTCTTGAGATATTTCTCCGGCAAGCAGGTAATCCGCAGCTATTGTTGCGGCAGCAGCTGTTTTGCCTTTTGGCTCATATGCCGCAAGAATACTTAGGCCACGTGGGGCAGCGGCGTTTAGCTTGTCCACAATTTCTGCAGGTGAAACCGGGGCTGTTAAGGTAATATCGGCATAATCATTTATACTAACCATGCCCAGTGGCAAAGGCAGTGCAAATGAAATAATTTGATGGGGATTGAACCCTTGAGAATACGCAATTGGCAAGACAGACCTGCGTATGGCTTGCTGAAATACTTTAAGAAAATCCAAATGCCCAATAAAACGCAGTGTATCTGCTTTGGAAAAACGCAGGCGTATTTTAGCTTCCATTACCTATCACCTCTTGCCATCATCAAAAAACCTGCTTCGCTCTCATGTCGTTTATCTCTATTCATTAAGGATAGCGTCGCATCTCTTGGGGGTTTATTTTCAAACAATACAGAATATGCCTGATTTATAATGGGCATTTCCACATTCATTTTATCTGCCAAAAGCTTTGCGGCCTTGCAGGTGTTTATGCCTTCAATGACCATTTTTATCTGTGCGCGTACTTCCTCTGGGGTTTTACCTTGGCCTATTAATATTCCTGCCCGACGGTTTCTGCTGTGCATACTTGTGCATGTTACAATTAAATCGCCAATGCCGGATAAGCCGCTAAAAGTCTCTGCATTGGCGCCCATGGCAACCCCTAGGCGTGTTATTTCGTATATGCCCCGGGTCATAAGTGCAGCTTTTGTGTTATCTCCAAAGCCAAGGCCATCGGATATTCCGGCGCATAGGGCAATTACATTTTTTAGAGAGCCTCCTAATTCTACACCTAGGATATCGTCATGGGTATACACTCTAAAGTACTGGTTCATAAATACGTCTTGTATAAACATTGCCGTTTTTTGATTTTTGGCGGCAACAACATTTGTTGTGGGAATTTTTTGTGCAACCTCTTCTGCGTGGCTGGGACCAGACATAACCGCAATTTCGCAGTTTGGCAGTTCTTCGCCAAGTACGGTAGACAGGGTTAAAAGACTGTCACTTTCCAGCCCTTTTGATATGTTTAAAATTACTTGTGCTGGCTTTACAAAAGCCGCTAACTGCCCCATTGTTGCCCTAATAGCAAATGATGGCAAGGCGCATACAATTACATCTACTGCAGCACAAGCGGATAAATCTGTCGTATGTTCTACGCGTTGGGGGATTTTAAAGCCCGGTAAAAATGGGCGGTTTTCCTTATATGTTTTAAGGTCTTCACATTCGGTTGATGAATAGGACCATAGATTCACACTATGCCCATTTTCTGCAAGCATGATGGCAATTGCGGTACCCCAACTGCCTGAGCCTATTACTGATATTTTCATGCATGCACCTCCGATGCATTACATTTAACCCCACATCCAGCACATGCGTCGCGGCAATTAGGTGTTGTTAGACCTTCTTTGGATTTCTTCCATTCTCTTTGCAAGAATTTTTTTGACATGCCGATATTTATAAAATCCCATGGAAGTTTTTCGTCTACATCTCGCTCTCTATGGGTGAAGAAGTCTGGGTCAAGTCCTGCACTCTCAAAAGCTTCCATCCATTTCGAATAATAGAAATGCTCGCTCCAGCCGTCAAAAATCGCGCCTTGTTTAGACACTGCTTCTATTACTTTGCCAATTCGTCTATCGCCACGAGCCAGAACGCCTTCAACTTGCGCGGTTTTTGCGTCATGGTATCGATAGTTAACACGCTTGTTGCGTATTGAGCCTTTTATGGTTTGCTGACTAGCTAAAAAATCTTCCGGTCTTACCTGTACCGCCCATTGAAATGGCGTAAACGGCTTTGGCACAAAACATGCAGTACTTACGGATACACTCACGGGCCGTTTACGTTCTTCGTAAGTTAGCCGATAATAGGTATTCACCACAGCGTCGCATAATTTTACTATTTCTTGCATGTCGTCCATGGTTTCGCCGGGCAAGCCACCCATAAAATACAATTTTATCTTGTCAAAGCCGGATAAAAACGCACGATAGCAGCCTTCTAAAATTTCTTCTTCCGTCAGGTTTTTGTTAATTATATCCCGCATTCGCTGGCTGCCGGCTTCCGGTGCCACAGTGAGTGATGACTTTCGTACAGACTGCACTTTTGCAAGTGTTTCAATTGCATCCAATCGGGTTGAAGGAAGGGATATATTCACCCGCTCTTTTTCGGTAATTTCCAACAGCGCGTCCACTAATTCCGCAAAATGGCTGTAATCGCAAGCACTTAGAGAAAGCAAAGAAACTTCATCATGCCCCGTCGCCTTTAGAAGTGTTTGGGCTTGCTGTAAAAGCTCCCCTACCCCACGCTCCCGCATTGGGCGATAAATATATCCGGCCTGACAAAACCTACAACCACGCATACAACCGCGCGCAAGTTCAAGCACTGCGCGATTGTGGACAGATTCGGTTAAAGGTGTAATTAATGTTTCTGGGAAAAAATCTAATTTTGGAGCAAAAGCCCTTTTAATTTCAGCAGGTGCTTTTGCATTGTTTGGCGTAAAATCTTTTAAAGTACCGTCATCATTATAAGAAACATCATACAAGGATGGCACGTACACACCCGGGATATCTAAAATACTATCTAAAAACTCTACTCTTGTTTTAGTTTTATCGTACTTGTCCAAAACAGCATCAAGGCTTGCCTCACCATCGCCTATATAAAAGAAATCTATAAAATCTGCAAGAGGCTCAGGATTTACAGCACATGGGCCGCCTGCACAAATTATTGGGTGGCTGTCGTTTCTATCTTTTGCGTGTAAAGGAATTTTTGCCAGGTCAAGCATAGCTAAGATATTTGTGTAGGACATTTCATATTGCAGGGTAAAGCCAAGTATATCGAACTTTGCAAGTTCATCACCTGTTTCCAGCGCAAATAATGGCTGGTCGGCTTTTTGCAAAAGTTCTACCATGTCAAACCATGGCATAAACACTCGCTCACAGTAGGTATTGGGGCGTTTATTCATTAAAAAATATAAAATTTGCAACCCTAAATGGCTCATTCCAATTTCATAAACATCAGGAAAACAAAAGGCAAAACGGATTGTCTCCGGAGTTATTTCCTTTACAACTGCGTTTACTTCGCCCCCTGTATATCTTGCAGGTTTTAACAGGTTAAGCAGTTGCCGATCCGTCGGACGCATTATTTTTCCACCTTTCTATTAAAACAATAATGCCAATCACTACAAACAACCCAATTGCAACAATAAACGGTATCTGTCTGTTGTATTCCGAAATTCGCCCTATAATTATGCCAAATGGGCTTGCCGCACCCAGCACAATAACCGTCATCATTGATCTAATACGAGAACGTTCGGCAGGGTCAACATTGTTAAAAACTAAAGTATCTCGCCTTGGCATAAAAAGTGCCGCCGCACTAGCATCTACTACAGTAAATACCAACAGTGGCAATAAAAATCCAACCGGTGTAAAAATAAGCAAAATATATGCACCAATATACAGTACCAATCCCACAATCATAACCCAGTAAATAGAGAAACGATTTAAAACGCGCTGTAGTAACAAGAAGAATATCAGCATTACACCGCCCCTAAGTACAGTAAACCACGCAAGTCTATACACAGGCAGCCCTAAGTCTTGGGTTACAAGCAGTGGGAAAAAACTACCCGCAACAAGATGTTGTATCTGCAAAAATATCATAAGTAGTAAAACACGTAATGTTGCCGGGGTTGAGAATATCTGCCATAAAACACTTTTATATTGTACAATCAATTCCCATATTGGCGTGCTTGCGGTCTCTTTCATGCGTATAACACCCTGACCAGTTTCTGTCGCAAAGTAAATATGAATTGCAAATTTTGATGCCATCAAAACCGCAGAAAATATAAACAACACACGCATTACCATAATAAAATCAAAATCTCGAATTAATAACGCAGAAATAGGTGCCATAAATGCAGCCAAAACCCCTCCTACATATATCCAGTTATAAATTTGAGTAATATTCTTAGGCTCAGCGTCTTCTACAAGCAGACATTCCCAAGCATTGGCACCTATTGGCCATAATGCGTTAAACGCCGCCGCAACCAAAAACCATCTAAAATCTTGGGCAAACGCCCACACAAGGCAGGGTACCGTCCAAGCAAGATTATCCCAGATTATATTAGTCTTTCTGCGCCCAAACTTGTCGGCTAAAACACCGCCAAAAATACCTGCAATCATTTGTATTACCAGGCCTACCGTAAGCAGAACACCAATATCTGCATCCCCTAGGCCTAAACTAAACATAAACAGTGTAAAAAACGGTGCGTATAAATTCCATGGTATGCCCCAAAGCGGTTCGGTAAAAACAGCATACCGGGGATTACCCTTTAAAGCTAAAAGTGGTGCAAACATTCTTTTTAACATTATATATTTCAATCTCCTAATTAGTTAAATTTAATATTCATACGCATCATAGGATGGAGGATATTCTGGCAAGGTTTCATCCTCATTTTCCCTATATTCATCCTCGTCATTACCACCTACAATTGGTGCGGCTGGCGATGTAGGGGCCTGCTCAGCATAATCGTCATAGTCCTCGGCGTTATAGTTATTATCATAATCGTCCATATCATCAATTGCTGCAGGTTCGTGAATTTGCACTTGTAACGATGGTGCCCCAAAAGCGCGCGTCATTCCTTCTGGTAAAGATACAGAAAGGGTTACATTGTGCACGCCAATTGGTAAATTACGCAAATCAAGTTCCAATCCTATTTGCGTATTATTAAGGGTGCTAATTAAAGTGCGAGGCCCACTCACATCCACTCTAATGGTTGCATTGCCGCTTAAAATTTCATAAAGTGCGGCAATGCCTCTAATTCGCACATTATCGCTTGGTACAAAAAACGCCCGGATTTCAATAGGTTCTATATATACATACATTGTGACTTGTTCGGTTTCCCATGTGCTTAAAAGTATACCATCGGGTAACCAATCTAAAACATTTGCATCCAATTCAAAATCCGCATTTGCAGAATTTAGATCCACCTCTATATACATATATTCTAATTCCTGCAGTCTTTCCGGCAGCCCGGTTACGGATATTGCACTCGGTTCAACACGGATTTCCGACGCCAAAGCAAAACCTGCGGCTACATCACCTATACCTCTTACTCTAATTTCAAGTTCGTGTACAGGCCGTACAGGTACGGTTGCAATTGTTTCCCTAACGCTTAGCTGCAGATATTCGGTAATGTCCTCTCCGGCGTGGTTTAAAACAACGAGTGGCACTGGAATTTCTGCATCAGAATGCACACCTAAAACATCCACATCGACACTCACATTACTTACGTCCCTAAGCATTGTGCGAGAGCCGGTTACAGCCACGTTGTTATTTGCAAGACGTATCTGCCCCAGCTCAAACCCCGGCGCAACTTCGTTTAACACGTTAATATTTACAGTATGAACATCTCGGGATATGACATCTAGTTCAATTTCTATAAAGCTTGGGTTTATAGAAAAATGCTCATATCTCGCGTCCAAATTTACACTTACAGCAAGCCGCACGGTTACAGGGCCGTCACTATCACGCACTGCTTCAATGTTTACTGCCCTGAAATCAACACTTGGCACCACCATACGCAATTGCTCCGCCGCACTGGCATCGCTTAATTCATCCAAATCCCGCCTTGGCGCACGCACTCCAACTTGAATATGAATATCCAGTGCATCTTCATTTACAAGTACCAGTCCCTCGCTTGTCAAAATTTCCATATTCTGAAATTGCAATGGCAAATTAAACAAACTATTTTGCGGAGGATTATTGAGGTTATGCCCAACAAACCACAACAAGAAAGCTAAAAATAACGCAAGTAATTTCCAATGTATATCCGTATAAAAAAAAGAAAGGAATTTTAACATGAACACTTTCATCACTCAGCCTTCTTTCTTTTAAATATAGAAAATCTTGTACGGGTAGGCTCGCCCCACATTATCGTATCTCTCATTTCTTTTTCTGTAACGCCTCGTTTAATTTCACCGCCAATGGCAATAGAAATTGTTCCCGTCTCCTCAGAAATGATTATTACCCTGGCGTCGGAAACCTCGCTAATACCAATTGCTGCCCGGTGACGTGTACCCAGTGCCACATCAACATGTTCTGCCGTAAGGGGCAAAATGCAAGACGCCGCACTAATACGATTTTGCCTAATAATTACCGCCCCATCATGTAGTGGCGCGTTTTTTTCAAAAATATTAAGAATAAGCTGAGAGCTAACCTGGGCATCCAAAACAACGCCATTTTCTTCATGTTCAGTTAAATCTACTTCCTGCTCAAACACAATGAGCGCACCGGTTAGGGCGCGCGACATAACACGTGTGGCTTTAATTATCTCATCTACTGAATGCACTGTAGAGTGTACTCTCTGCTCTGCTTCATTTTTAAGTGGAAACAAGTAGCTTCCACGCCCAAGCTGCTCTAATGCCTTGCGCAGTTCCGGCTGGAACAAAATTACAACAACTACAAGGCCCATACCAATTGTGTTGCTTACAACCCACTGTACTGTGGCTAGGTTAAAAACCTCGGCGGCAATGGCAATTACTGCAATAAATACAATGCCCTTAAACAAAACCCAGGCCTGGGTTCGCCTAATCCACTTTAAAATCAAATACAAAACCGCAGCAACAATTAATATATCCAGCATTTGAAACAATCCAAATGCTGGCGTAATAAAGACAGGCAAATTTGCCATATCCACAATTCTGTCAATTAAGGAAGCAAACATTATTTTGAGACCATGCCTTTCTTAATACATGCCTACCAGTCGGGCAAAGCCCTTCCTTACGGCAGGCACAAATAGTCTGATGAAAAGAAGCTGTAGAAAGCTTTACTCCTCTTCGGGGAATATCCTCTTGCGCCTTGTGCCTTGTCTGTAAGACGTCGTATCTTCTCGTCGGGGCCGTGGTCGCGGCAGCTTCATACTATCTTGCCTATCTTGCGAAACCGGCGCACGCCTTTCAGTGTGTCCTGTTGGTACGCGTCTTTCAGGTACATACACCGGAAGTTCTCCGGTAATTTCGTCTACCTGTGGTCTAATCCGCTTTACAACACGCTGGGCTTTTGTAATTGCAACCTTAGGCACAATACGCACATGATAATAATTGTTATCATCTTCAAACTGCACACTTTCTGCCCGTTGGTAATCTAAAATCGAGTCAAAGCAGCGTATAAGTTCGGCCAATATGCCGCATAAAATAGTCAGCATAATCACTGTGCCAATATTCACATTTTCGCCAATTGTAAGGGCGGCGGCAACAAATCCAAACACATTCATTACACAGCCTAAAGCAATTGCTATTTCCTTAGAAAAGTCGATAGACAAACGACTTACAAAATGTACAAGCACGATGACCAGCGCAAAAATAACTGCGGTAAACAACCATGTTGTGTCTGTAAAGCTGCGCAAGAGTGCCTCATATACCACAGAAAAAACTTCAGGAAGCTCCGTAAGCAATTCTTCAATTTCCATATCCGCAATTCCACCCGCGACAGAAACCGGCGACATGTGGCCAAACAGGGCAGGTATTTGCGCATTTATAAATACCCCAACGGCCACGGGTACAATTGCCGTAACCGGAAAATAAAGCCCAATTACAAGCGGTATAAGATACGGTACATTAAAATGAAAGGCAAGAATTGTAAATAAAATTAAAATTGATTCCTTAGGTGCCATGCGGGCGTAAAACAAAAAGATGAATGTAAGGAATAAAAATGCAGAGATCGCCACTTCAATATTTGCAGAAAACTGAATTGTTATGCTTAAAATAATTAAAATCCATCCCAAGTTCATTGGCATGACTGTAAATATAATTGCAAACAACACACTAATAAGCAAAGGTGAAAATCCCGCAATAAATGGCTCAACAACCTCATGTACATACCCTATTTGCTGAATGCTTGAAAACACAAAAAAGCCCAATAAAAATTTGAGTATGGGCAAAATAAACGCCTCGTAACGCTTAAAAAATTTAACTAATACTTCACGTGTAATCAGTATATGTTCCATAACTATGTTTGGAATCCTCCCTGTAAGTTGATTTTAGTGTTTTGCGGTATCATTATCTGACGGTGCATTACTATCATGCCGCTCTAACTGCCGCACCAATGCATTATAATTATCCAACCGCTTTTGCATTAAGTAATATTCTCTTGTACCTTGGATTGTACCAATTAACGAATACAACGCCAAAAGTGCCAACAAAAATAATATAGATTCTGTTAGATAATGCTGTAAATCTATTTGCAAAACATCTGCACCATCTATAAGAAATACCCTAAGCCAGTAAATTGCTAAAATTAAAAACCCACCTATGCCAACGGAAATCCGCGTGCCTAGGTTTTTTTTATAGATATAATCATGACGAAAATACTCCATTGCAGCACGCTCTGCAGTACCCTCATGCTTATCGTATACCGCAAGTTTAGTCATCGTTATAATCTTTTGCTTGTTTACCATACAAACCTCCATTAGGGGTTGTTGCTATTATTTTTGCAACACTCTCATCTTATCATTCTTATGTGTATAAAGTCCAGACAAAATCTTAGAATATTTCATATTGATCTTGAAGGATTTTGTATCTTGTTGTCGAATTATTAAACGAAGGGGGAATTTTCGCGGTTAAAAAAATTTTCTAGGGGGAGTGCGTGCATTATCATGCGTTATTCAGAAGATATCATTCAAGAAGTAATGGCATTAAACGATGTTGTAGATGTTGTTTCTAGCTACGTTGCCCTTAACCCCCGCTCGGGAAATCATTTTGGCCGGTGTCCGTTTCATAATGAAAAAACTGCATCTTTTTCTGTAAGTCAAACAAAGCAAATTTTTTACTGCTTTGGCTGTAATGCAGGCGGCAACGTTATCAACTTTATCATGCGGATAGAAAATTTAGATTTTATTGCATCTATTAAACTTTTGGCAGACAGGGTCGGTTTTAAACTGCCGGAAAAGACAGAAACTGCTTCCGCAAAAGAAGAACGTACCATCAGAGAACGCAGTGCAGAACTTAATAAAATAGCTGCGCGTTTTTATCACGATTACTTATATGGCAGTACAAACGATGCAAAAAACGCCCGAAGGTATTTAGAAGAACGAGGCATAAGCGCTGGCATTATAAAACGTTTTGGCCTAGGGCTTTCGCCAACCGCATGGGATGGACTGTTAAAACACATGGATACAGAACCCAGCCATTTAGTAGCGGCGGGACTTGCAACCCAAGGCCGTAATGATGCTGCCAAGTATTACGACCGTTTTCGTTCACGTTTAATGTTCCCAATAATTGACTCTCGCAACCGTGTCGTAGGCTTTGGCGGCCGAATAATGGCTGAATCGGATAAGCTTGAAGATTCCGGCAGGCAAGAATCAAGATCAGAAGCCAAGTATTTAAACACACCGGAGACAAGCCTATTCCACAAAAGCAGTCAACTTTATGGACTAAACCTGGCAAGAAAGGCCCGCAAGCCTGACCTTATAATAGTTGAAGGCTATATGGACGTTTTGGCCATGCACCAATGGGGATTTACTAATACTGTCGCAGTGCTTGGTACTGCACTAAACGAATCTCATGTGCGGTTATTAAAGAGTTTTTCAGATGTAATACTTATGCTGGATGGTGATGCCGCCGGAGTTCGCGCAACCCTTAGGGCTATCCCAATACTCACCGCCGGGGGCTTAAAAGTAAAAACCCTTAATCTTTCCGAAATTTCCGAAGCGGATGCTACCGTAAAAGACCCGGACGAGTATTTGAAAAAACATGGGTCTGTGCCAATGGTGGAGCTTATAAAAAACGCAAAAAGCCATATTGCATTTCAGGTAGCGCTTTATAAGCAAAATTATGATATGTCTACAACAGATGGGCGCATTGGTTTTACCCAGGAGGCTGCAAAACTGCTATCAACACTTTCAAGCGCTATTGAAACAGATGCGTATATTTCTGAAATTTCGAAAACCAGTGAAATTTCAGAAGCGGCAATTCGTACGGAAGTAAACAAGCAAAAAGGTGTCGCACCTTCTGCCATTCCCATTTCAAGAACAAGGGTGCGCAGCACAAAAGGTGATGGCGTTAAAAAAGCAAGAAATACCCTACTCCATTTAATTTTGACATATCACATTGCGGCTAAAGCTTTAGAAGAAAGCAAGTATATTGGCACATTAGAAATTGGAAGCGCCATTTATGGCGAACTACTAAACCTGGCATTTTCAAACGCCGCACAGGGCAAACAAATGAACCCTGCAGAAATAATTGCCCATTTTGAGGATCAGGCAATTACAGAAATTTTTATTGATACCCCGGAATACAGCACAAGGCTTGCCATAGAAAAAACACTAAACGAAACAGCATTTATAGTTAAACGCGCATGGGCTTTACAAGAAATGGAAAGCGAAAGCGCAAGAAATGACCCTAAAACCCTGCAATTACTGGGTTTAACCATAAGAACCATGCCATCAATTAGCATATAATCTGCAAGAGATGGTTAAAATAGACATGTTGAATTAACTTAAACGTAAATTCGACAAGAGAGGAATGGTGTTCTTTGAAACCCTTCGAAGATCCAGTATTAATGGCACATTTGGAAGAATTGGTGGCCATTGGCAAAAAAAATAAAAACACACTAAGCCATAAAGAGATAATGGACTTTTTTGGTGATATCGATCTTGACCCAGATCAAATGGGCAAGGCATATGAATGGATTGAAAACCATGGCATAGATATCCCAAGTGGCTTGGAATCTGATTTAGACCTGGAAAAAGAAAAAGAAGTTGACCTCGCCGCAGTAGAAGGTGCAATAAACATCGACGATCATGTGCGCATGTACTTGAAAGAAATTGGCAAAGTGCCACTTTTAACAAGCGATGAAGAAGTAGACCTTGCAAAACGCATGGAAGAAGGTGACGAAGACGCAAAACAAAGACTTGCAGAGGCCAACTTGCGTCTGGTCGTATCTATTGCAAAGCGTTATGTAGGGCGTGGCATGCTATTTTTAGATTTGATCCAAGAAGGTAATTTGGGTCTTATTAAGGCTGTAGAAAAATTTGATTATAAAAAAGGATATAAATTTAGCACATACGCAACTTGGTGGATACGCCAAGCGATTACCCGCGCAATTGCAGATCAAGCGCGCACCATTCGTATTCCTGTCCATATGGTGGAAACAATTAATAAGTTAATTCGCGTTTCTCGCCAATTACTGCAAGAACTTGGGCGAGATCCCACACCGGATGAACTTGCAAAAGAAATGCAAAT
>Ga0136643_10001329_pt1 | contig 29801 bp, 19 predicted proteins | sample TergutLab28metaG_FD_96883 | JGI IMG/M metagenome (GOLD analysis project Ga0136643, IMG submission 96883) | Labiotermes labralis P1 segment gut microbial communities from Petit-Saut dam, French Guiana - Lab288 P1 (version 3) (version 3) | ecosystem: Host-associated > Arthropoda: Insects >... | reverse complement strand
TTTTGACGCCTAATGTCAACTATAGTGGTCGTACCGCACCGCTAACCTCTAAAGTTGCATTTTATATATTTATTCAACAAATATAGGTACTGAATATTTTAAACATTGTATATACTCTGTTTTTTTTTTCTCTTCAAAATGCAGTTTGTTTCATAATTTTAACGTATTTGGTTCCGGTATTATTCACATTTTATATGCAGGATGTGCTGAAATTAAAAAAATATATATTTCCGGCGCCAAAAAGTTAGGGGGAGAAACAACTGTACAGCTAATATACATGTATAGGAATAACATGATCAGTATTCAGCAGGGAAGAAAAATCCTCTGGTATAATCTTATACTTAGACCACTGGACTGATGACAAATTACCTTTGAAATGGCTTGACAGAATGCTTGAAGAATAACTAGAGAATGGCCTATTGAAATTAATAGGAAACAGAATATCAACTTAGGGATCATGTTTATTGGATTCAGTCCCAGAGAGAGCCGTTCCCTACTCTAAAGTTATGAATACAGTACTACCCAGATGAAAATTGTTGAAAATAAAAGAGTGAATGATAATGGGATCATTCTAATATCAGAAATTTAACTTGTGCATATTTAATCAGAAGCATTAGTGCTAATCCCAAAGACTTTACAGCATAATTTAATTAAGGACATACTTGGAGGGAGTTTTTCTATAATCCTGTGTACTCCATGATTGCTAGCACTAAGAAGTAGACTGTAATGATGTCCATCATATTGATGAACAAATCTGAATATTCTAATTGTGAGAAACAGATCCTTCATCCAACCTCATGAAGAAAACAACTGTTTAGAAATTCAGATAAAATGTATGCTAAAAATGTGTTTTAAGTTATGTTTATATATGACTGTCAGAAATATCATGAATGAGCTATGTAAAATTTAAAAAAAAATTGTTTGAGAGGCTACATACTTATGCAGTGAACCAACAAGCGATCTCCCCTGTGGCAACATCCCTCATCATTTAAGAAGGTGTATATCAACTACATGCTACTAACAAAAAATATGAATACACCCAGTTTTGTTTTTAACAACAATGTAAATTTTATCTGTTTTTAAGAGTACATAATCTGACATTTGACAACCATATGGAGCGCTTGAGGTAAACACTAACATAAAATGGTTTTACCTATGCAATTTGACAGTTTCTTTATATTTTATCAGTATTCTTGCAAAGCATCCTGAAGATGGTTACAAAAAGGTTTGAAATTTGCAGGTGATTAATAATATATGTTAAGGCTTATTCTACCAGTGTGCATTTGTTGGTTCACTACATAAGTGCTTATATTCCTGTAGTGCATGGATATGAAACATATTAATTTTATGTGAGAAGGTGTTTAATGGCACAGCTATGCCAGTTAGACGAGTCGTGTTTATAATGCACTATTAAAACGATTTCATTGGATTTGATTTAGTTGCTCTTCTTGGAATATTCCAAAATATATTGAGGATTATTTTCTAATTTAATGGCTGCATTTTGAAATACATTATATCGTCAATTATTATTAGCCTCTTGTTAATTTTCAGCTACCAATTCTCATCTGATGATTATATATTTATTGTTTTCTGTGTCATAGCAACACTTTCATATACTTCTATGTAGTTCCTTAGGTCCAGTAAGATATAGTGAACAGTAAATGTACATCCCTATTCCTTGGAGCAATTTTCATTGGTTATAATGGGTTGGCCACCTTCTTGACTGGTGTGTATGTTTTCCACATGATGTACTTCATCTTAATTTTAAAACACCTTTGTACCTCCTTTAATGTCTTCATTAGCTTTTGTTTTGATTTCTTTCATTATGGTTATTAATTTTGTGCTTACTCAGATGTTTGTCTACAGCTTTAGTTAACAAAAGTAGGGGTCGTAGGAATTTCATAACAGCCAAGATTTAAATTTGTGTTGCATTAATTGGGTTTAGGCTAAATTATTTTGTGGATCGTGACAGTTATGTAATAAAAATAAAATTATATTACAGTCAGAAAACACTGATTTATTTCATAATGTTACACTGTTGAACTCTGTTTTATACAAAATTAACTTTAATAGATACTATCACTTTTCTAACACTTATGTTACAGTGTATAATGCTACCCTATTTTATAAGAGCCACGTCATTTTTGTTTGTATTATATGTTATGCCATAGCACATTATCCTATTACAGTCTTGGCAGTTAAGTTATAGGCTTTATGCAACAAATCCAATTGATCTTTCATCAGTACTTGTCTCAAGTCATGACTGAGACATGTCCACAACATTTTATGTATAGCATGGTAATGTGTCAGTGTTTCAGTACTTAACTTTCCATGTCTACCTGTCACTTGCGTTACTAAAAAAAGCATTATTGAATGATTATATTCTCTACACATAATTTTTCTTAACCCTTCAAGGGAGTTATGCTTTCAACAAGGATTTTCACAGATTCCAAACATATTATAAGATATTCTCTTTGAGGTCTTACAGAATACTTATTGATAAACATTAAAAGAGTTTGTGAAAACATTTAAAATTAATTTTCATAGCTCAGAGACATTCTTCCTGTTAGACAGTTCCACAGTAGATATTAAAAAAAAAAAAGTCATTTTCACATTTACTGTGATTTTCTCTTTGCAACAGAACCATTTAATGTTGAACTTTTATGCAAAATTCGATCTGTTAGGCTGCAAACTTTTCTAATGAAAATACTGTATACAAGCTTGAATGTTCATAGTCAAGTCAAAGCAAAAAAAGGTTCTCCTGCAAGTTGTAACAGAAATGGTCCTGTGAATGAACAAGATCTTACATCTTTAAGCAAATGATGTCAGTGCAACATGCTAAGTACAGTCATTAAGTTAATGATTGTTTAAAATACATTTTGAAACACACAATTTTTGACAAGCTGTGGATAAAATTAATCATTATCAGTGTGTCAGTGAATTAGAAAGTTATAAATTATTAGTAATAAAGTACCAGTATTTTGATGACAGCACTGGAAAGTAGCTCTCATTTATTTTTACTCTCTTGATTTCTGGTTGAGACACAACTTTGGAGTTCACCTTCAAAAGTCAGTCTTATTTAAATCTTATCTGAACTCCATCATCTCAGAAACATCAGTACTTTTGAGCTGTAGGCAGTAATTTGGTGGGAAAAGATAATATTGGTGTGTATCAAACTGATCCGTGTTCAGCCAGTAATAACAAAATACATAAATTCCATCTTACTAGTGGTGGTCATTGTCAATAATTTATCATTGTCATTAAATATTTGATCACATAATTATATGTGACGAATAATTTGCACAAATTTGTAATAAGAAAACACCAAGTTTAAAATTAATTCACAAGAACATTTTGAAATTAGAACAATAAAAACCCGATATAATTGTTGTGTTTTACAAGGAATATTATTTGTAACATTAGTAGCATATCCATATGTAATTTGAATGTGATCAATCTGTGGCAAGTGATGATAAATCTTCCAAATTATTAACCTCTTGAACATACTACTCATTCATGCAAAAATCCTTCATTCTCACAACAAACAGCAGCACATTATGCACTTCATGCACTGGCATAAAGAAAAACATAAGGTTGCAGATATTTACTTGCCTCTATCCTCATTCTTGATTCCTCCAATATTTGATCACTTCTGTATTGTAAATATGCAACTATGTATGAATAAAAATGTAATTATAAAATCTGTGTAAAATATATATATATATATATATGTATTTTTTTATTAGCATATATTTAATTATTATTGGTTGAGGCAGACACAAGATGTACATCTGAAAGTCTGAGTGGAAGTAACATTTTTTAACATACTTTAACCTAATGGCATACTTTGTATACCTTTTATTTTCATGCTACCTTCTATTGGTGATATCATTAGTGATTCCTAAGATATACCATGAACATCCTACCCGTATGGAAAACACACTACTAGCTTGGAAGATGTGAACTATAGATAACACAGAAAATGCAAGATCCTTCATCCTGGGTAGTAGTGGGAATTTAAACCTTAATACAGGCCTGCTCAGCCATTTATGTGGTGTCAGAAACTTGGCAAAATTTCAAAAGTGTGCATGCAACATTTAAATCAGAACATAAACTGAATAATGTATAAGTATACATTGTATGAGTAATATTACCTGTGTATTTCTTGTGCATCGTGCAATAAACATATCCTGATAATAATAGGAAAAATTTATAAAAAATTCAGTGCACGGCATAGGATAAGGTGTCAATATTTTTTATTACATTTTTGCAAAATGAGTAATATAATGTGTGACTCCATCAAACAAACAGCTCATAAGCTATCAAAATGGCTTTAGCATTCTAGCTTCAACTTGCTATGCAAAGGATTAAAAGATATTTTCTTGTTTAAGTGTCTGCAGGCAACATAAAACTGTCATGGGCAACATGTTATTTGCAAGCTATGGGTCAAGTGGGTCTGCCTTAACATCACTGAAGGGTTAATCCTTCCAAGACACAATTTCTTATTTCCCTTATTATACAAAATATTAAATTATGCTATCTCCAAATCCTGCATTACATTGCACAAGTTGTTGTATCTTTACTTCAAGTCAGATCCTTAAGACAAAATTTTGCACTGTACTGGACACTTGAACCAATATCATAATCAAAAATGTGTTTGCCAAATTGGGAAGCATAAGTGCTAGGAAACCTATGCGTTTCTTCATTATCTGACAACAGATTTTAAAACCTCCATATTTAAGAAACACATGTAGTATGTATCGTAAGGTATGGTACCATCAAACATATGAAGTTTAGATCAGATGCCTTCTTTCATATTGTCTCTCTGGTAAGGAAAGGCCGGTTCATACATTTTTTTAGTACAAACTTTGGAATTTTTAATCAGTAGCATTGAAATTCCCCTGCTTGTGTCCATGAAATGCTTTTCGGTTTAAAGTTGCTTCCTTTTTATGACTCCTTTCTCTTCTTTCCAGTGACATACATGCTGTTTCATGATACAGAATTTCCTTGTTATGGGGGTTGCTGGCTTCTGCATGTTGAATTACCTTTACTTTAAAATTGTTGTCATTACGACAGTGCTATATCTATGGTATTTTAGATGCTCTTGTACCATTCGATTCTACGTGATCATGCATAATTCTTACAGAATATTTTAGTAACTTTTCATTCCCTTAATATGACTTAAAATGAGCTGTCAGGATGTTGAGCTGTGGGCACCAGCAAAGCAAGACACATGCCTGGGTATTTTAGCCTTCAGTTCTTTTATCCATGATAATATAAACAGTTAGAACAAATACTTTTGTTTTGAGTATACCAGTTGGACATTTATTACGCTAACTACAAATTTTTGTTTTAGTTTTGTAAATTTTGAGCTGCTCAAAAAATTGTGTAAAATACAGACAAGCGTGGGTAAAAACAGACACAAATGCGAGGGGCAATGTACTGTAATGTAAAATAAGGCACATTCACGCAATTGTTGTTGCCTGTGCAAAAGCAAGTATTGAATATTATGAAAGTGTGTGTGTGTGTGTGTTCTTCTCTTAGTTATCTAGCATACAATTCACATAATTTCTGCACAGTATTATATGTGACCTGTCTGGCTGTATGATATTTTTCCACATTATCTCATAAAAGGAACGATTTTCAGAAAACATTTTTTGAACATAAAATGTGTGTTTTGATTTTCTCAACAACTACATACATAAATTTTGTCATTCTAAGAAGAATTCAGCAACATATTATTATAAGTGTACCTAGGGCTTGTACCCGTTATTCTTGTCTTGTGTTAATGAAACTTGAATTTGTTGACAGGTTTTCAGAAAACCCCCAAATATCAAATTTCATGACAATCTGTAGAGTGAGAGCCTAGATCTTCCAGGAGGACAGACAAAATGACATGACGAGCCTACATAGTTGCTTTTTGAAATTTTGCAAATGCACTTAAAATGGGAAGCCAACAAAAATTTGTTTGACTGGTGCAGCAGAGAACATGCAACTGGTGCTGGCAGTCAGCATGTCAATAGTGAAATGAGGAGTACAGAATGGCATGTGTTACTGTAGCAGCAGTTGTATTGTTTTCTTTATGTACCTATACAAAAGTATTGGCTCTGGTCACAGAACATGAATAACATTTTGCACAATTGTAAGATGACCAGCCATTATTCACATGACAAATTGCAAAAAAAATTCTCCTCTTATTGTCGAGTTATGGTAATAGCTAATAGTGCAAGTTATAAAGTGGTTATGTCAGTGTTTATTATTTTGTGTCACTTAACCACTGACTTATTTGTGCTTCTAGCAGTGTAGTAGTATTAGTAGCAGTAGTAGTAATTTCTTTTATTTCCCAGCCACTATCAAGAACACACAAGTGACAAAAGATAAGTGGGTATCTAACATCTGTCATCAAGGTTCCCACTGCTTCTATTTCATAGTGTTTATTTTCAATTAGCTGGGCATTTACACTAGTTTACTCTACCAGAGAAGTGGAACAGGCACTGGTGAGTTGTAAATGTAACTGCTGACAGAGGCTATTGAACACCCACTATCAGATATTATTATATTTTGAGGACATAAATGTATTTATGTATGAGAGATGCTAATGTTTACTCAGTACATTCTGGTACCACAATAAAAAGCATTCTGTATCCTTGATAGCAACACTACTACAGCTATGTTTTCACCAACACACAGCATTATTATGACTGGATAGCAGATAACAGGAAGTATCCAACTCTCATAACTAGGGTTCCCATGCAAAAGGCCCGATGATGATGATGATGATATAAATAATAATAGTAATTAGTGTGTCCATGCAAAAAGTCAAGTAATAATAATAATAACTAGAGTGAAAATGCAAAAAATATAGAAAGTTAATAGTTTGTGTCTGCCAGAGTATAATGCATGGATAGACAGATGGACAGATGAAATCTTTAACTCATCCACACTATCATTTCCCGTCACTGCCCTATAAACGAATGAAACCTAGTGCTCTGACATCTTACATGTTGAGGATTGCCTTTTTGTCATCCTGTGCAAATCCTAAATGTGATGCTCCAGACTGGTCCCTGGCACTCTGCGTATATGTTTTTGAAACCACAGTGACTATTTTGGGGAATTGTGGAAACCCTAGTATTGGGTACTTTGTGCATTATGTTCAAAATTTGATTTTTGGCCGAGCATGATGCTCAAGATTAGCTTCTTTCAAGAGAGAAAATCAGTTACTTTCCCCAGATTTTCTGTCCAAGAATTGGGTTTTCCCTGAGCATGACTGAAATTGGCTCTAAGAGCTTGAGCTTGGGCATCCTGTGCCTCATTTACAAATTTAGAAAAAATCATTTTTCTTGGGGTTATCTCTTTAATAGTTGGGTTTTCCTCAAGAATTATTAAAATTGCCTCTAGAGACCCCAGATTGGTTTTCTGTTCACTCTGGGCCTTATTTTCAAACTAGACAAATCATATTTTCCAGGACTGTCCCTACACTATGGGAACCGTATATTTGAGTATCGATTTATAAGTAAATTGTACTGCTTTTGTAAGACAGATCGATGCCTGACTATGATATAGAGATATTTATAAGGATGATTTTAATAATAATTATTATTATTATTATTATTATTATTATTAACAAGCATGTAAATTCCTGATAAATGTGTGGAGAGTTATCAGTATGTTCAAGATAGTCAATAAGTGGAAGCTGAATAAACCATCTCAGCCAGTGGACAGTATTCATGCAACGTGGTAAAAGAAACAATTTACACACATTCGCAAGGCTAAAGTGATATTCATACTCATGATTGTACTATGATTCAAGTCATCAACGTATATTTTAACTAATACCAAGTTGTTTACTGCATGTAACCATTCATGTTATATACAATTTCGGAGCTGATTGGAATACATGATAAAAGAGCAGGGAGAACATACTCCCAGAGTTATAAAAGTAATCAGTATAGCATATCAGATTATGCAAGTTTCTCAACCTGCATTACTTACCTCCGAAATTGCCAATTACAAGCTCAGTTCCTCTATCCTATTACTGCACTGGATATTGCACAGCATCCAGTGCATTATGAACCTCAACATTATGCCCAAATCAACACATGTCTATAACTTACATTAATTAGGTATATGATTATCCTGTTTCAATAAACCATACACCAATCATGTTCGCTAGTATATGCAAGTACCTAATTATTTTTTATGCACTATTAAACAACCTAAATAATATATTGGCACAGCAATTTATGTTCTTGATGTTTTATGTTTTTCAGAATCCTACATCTACAGTTCACTGTTATTTTCTGAAATACAGTCTATTATTTCACTAATTTTTTACTTTGACTAGAAAACTGTATGAAGATTTTATGTGTATATTTTCATTTTCATATACAGATTGAATAAAATATTTTATAACACACAGATTTATTAGCAATGTGTCTTATTCTGATCACATTAAAAATAGGTATGGGAAAGGGTGATTATTATTGAACATAAAACCTGCAAACAGCTATTCTAGTCTATTTGTTACGCTTTCAACTGTATTGCCAATGGACTGCACACACCATATTCTTTACTCACAATTCTAATATCATGAGTAATCCTTTCCTTTTGTTAACTAGCAACAAGTTTCATTTTACAGTATCACAATAGTCAATGGATTACAGAATTAAAAAGTGCTGTGTTAAGTAAAGCAAACTTCTGTACAAATATGTGAAGAAATTCTGTAGAGGAGAGATCGAAAATTGTTCCACAGATTAACACCATAATTCAACAAATTGACTTATAATATTACTATTTGATTTATGAACAATTAATATGTAATGATGTTATGTTCGTAAGTTACTTCCTCCTCCTCCACCTCTTCAATTCAGTTATATGTATCAGCTGTAATATAAAGCTTTATATACAGTATTCTGTCATGTAAGCAATAGGCCTAGCATTCATTTTCTTTGTTAAAATGTTTTATTTCACTATGAACAATTTTCCACTTCCATTTTAAAGTTCTGTTTATAAATAACATTACCATTAATTCATGACATTTAAACAACAAAATGCACTGTCATGTTTCTTAGATATTTAGTTTACAGTATCACACTGAATATTTCTACATATTTTGGTCGACAAGGGACCATCTTCAGGGAATCAAACCAAAGTAACACAGCATAGAACCATATTAGTAACTTTTGTATACAGCTAACATGGTGTAAAAGAGTCAAATGGTCAAAATGTAGACATTTCTTTGTAGAGTAGTTGCGTGAAAGTAATGGATCTTGATGTAGGGTGTCTTGGAAGCTGCCTATCTGCTTAACAAAAGTCAGCATAGCTAAGTACAAAGGCTGCTTCCAAGGTACTGTACGTCAACATCCAGTCTCATTTATACAACAGCTCCACAACGAAATGTTTACAATTTAACACTACATCAGCTGTGTACAAAAATGACTAATGTGGTTTTATGCTGTATTACTTTGGTTTCATTCCCTGATGATGGTCACATGTGGACTGAAACATGTAGGAATATTCAGTGTGATATTGTAATATAAATATCTAAGAAACAAGTTTGTGCATTTCATTGGTTTAGTGTTGTGAAGTAGTTATCAATAATACAGAGAATGAACAGCATAAAAAATTTTACCATTCACAACTAATGGGTGTTATGGACTCCAATAATATAAGCATTTGTAAAACATAACTTATGTACTTCTATGTGTTTTAGTTGAAAATATTATGCCCAGGTATATAAATATATTTCATAAAATGATTAAGGTTTAAATATTTGTTAGTATTCTTGACTGTGTTTGGATTATTATTAGGCAAGTACATTAAGGCATGCTGGACTTGTCACAGGTTTTCACTGTGAAAACAGTTGATTGGAGATTGAAAGTTATAAGCCTTCATCCAGAAAATTAGTAATATAAAATGCTGAACAGATTTCTTGCACTTTCCTGACCCTGGCATTAATAGTAAGAGTGACAAGATGACATGTTAAATAAATCACATATTAATATTATATGCCAGTCTGTAGAATTATGATGTTTAACTGTGGAAGAATATTCAGTCTCTCCTTTACAGAAACACAGTTTCAAGTAAAATAGTACTCTAAAAATTAATAACAGTACTATGATTCTAAAGATTATCACATTCACAAGCAACACTTAAATAAAACCATGATGTCATACATTTTACAAGCAAATAGAATTTCAACGTGGTATTACAGTTTTGGAAAAAATATTATCTAGCAGTAATTTATGTGACTTTCCAAATGTGTTGTACATATGATATACATTATGAATTCAAGTTCTGATTCTAGAAAACTAGTAACTGTAACATACAAAATCATGGCAATATCTAAGTTTCAAACTACATTCACCATATAGTATGAACTTACACACACCACAAAGTAAATAAATACGTAGTTTAAAAGATAAATGCATCACCAGCTAATATCATCAATATCACAATGTTCACTTTTTTAACAAGAATCCTAGAAGAGGTAAAAAGAATGACTACAGGAATTAACATAGTAACTCGTGGGGATTCCCAATCCCCTATAATTATTTTGAATAGATGTTTTAGGTACATTAACCAAATGTTATATATATATATACATTTTCATATGAAGTTTGTATTTCAATGTCTGAACAATAATTTAGATTTCCAAAAATATATAAATAATTTTTTCTCTATAAACATAATTTTGTCATGCAACATATATCAGGAAGTCTGTATAGAGTTCAAATCCTACCACTCATTTGCAATACCATTGCTGCTTAGCAGAAGTGATGAAGATGCTTTGCGCTCAGCACCAGGAGCAGCACTCCCACAGAATGAGTTCTGATGACATTTCAGTTCTAAATACAACATTTACAGGATAACATTTTTAAAATATTGATATAAATGTACTACAAGTTTAGAGTCATATGCACAACTGCAGACTAACTAGAGGCAAGCATGAATCAGCCTTAGGTCATATAAGAAAATAATCTAACAAGTATAGAAAGTAATAAATACTGCTCTAGTAGAGATCCTTCCACCACTCCACTTATACCTACTTAAATGTGTTTATCAAAAATCTATTTTTTACTTACCAGAGCTTAGCCATAGCATTTTGCGGCGGGCTCCTACAGTACTGACTCCAATTTCACGAAGATCAGCATCCGTGAGTGAAGTAAAGGTAGTCATGTCAATTTCATGGTCAGTAAAGTTCTCTAACAACCAAAATGAAAATATGTACATGAGCTCTATGTTGCATTCAATTGTTAGATACATGTAGGGACCATAAATGCCAAAAGTAGTTCGCAAACTTTGGAAAATGTGTGCTTGGAACTCTATGAAATCTTTGAAAGTATATGTGTACAGAAATTAATACCAGTAGTCTGTACCAAATAAAAGTTAAAGTTGCACCTCTCCACATCTTGCAGGAACATAACATTAGTGCTAGATGGAGGTGAGTGGTCAGTGCACACCCTGGCTGCTTTATGCCCAGGAAACAACACCGGTACCTGCTTAACAGGAGGCTGCATGGGCTCCGGAGCCAGTCCAGGCATTTGGGAGAGTAGAAAAATCTCTGGCCCCTGTTGGGATTTGTGCCTTATACCATCCAGCCTGTAGCTTATTCTGTATACAGACTAAGCTATTCTGGATCCTACACTTCAAAATATATTGATGAAATTAGTTTTTATTGACATTCGACAATTTGTCTTACAGTATTTATATGAAACATCAAGCCTGGATTCAGTGAACAATATCGGAGATCTAAAACTGTAACAGTATGTTTGGAATCACCTAGGCCATTTGGGGATGATGCTTTATTTTACTCTACTTTAAGGATTTCTCATATGTTGCTCATTGCAGCCCATGAACTTTAAAGAGTAAACTTTGGAAAAACATTTCACATCACAGGCCTGCTCATACAGTCTGAAGAAAGTGTTTGGAATCCTTGCTGATGCAGAACCAAAATTTTTCTTTCAGAATGTAACAATTTATCTCTGTGCATTAACATAATGAGGTGTAATGGCTTTAATTTCCAGTACAGTGTTCTGTATGTTTGTATGTGCACTAAGTGGATTAAAATGAAACTTACTCAGGTATTTTTCAAGTCCCAGTCCCAAAAGCAGAGTACCCAAATCCCTAGTTTCCAGGCCAGCAGTTCGGTTCACAATAGAGGTCGGTATAGAATCAAGGTGGTTGCTAGCACTGAGAGGGCCGTCATTATATTCTGATGATGTACTTGCAAATACTGAAGGTGATGAAACCAAATTTGAGTTTGTGGGACCATGTGTGCCATAAGCTTCCTGCAAACATGATACATTTCAATGCATGATTCACCATTTGTACAGTATGGTTCCTCAAGGAAATAACATTACTGTACGGACAAATACAACTTGAAGAGGGTCCAAGAAGGAAAATATCAGTAAAGTGTCTAAGGCTTGCTTCCAAAACACCAAGTTACCAGCTACAACTATCTGCAACAAAATATTTATGTGATACAACTGTGCATTTTTTAAAACTGTTTAATGAAGATCTGACTTACAAGTTTCATCATTTTCTGAGACATTGGAGCATATGGCTGTTTAACTAAGTGCAAAGATACACATAAAAATTCAGTTGATAGAGCTTTCAGACAATGAACATGAAATGCTTATAATACTTAAGGCTGGGGCTATGATCGAAATTCTTTGTTGTAGTTCAATGCCCATCAGATTGCAAAAGTTCCAAATAAAAGTTGATCATATCTAAATATATACATTATGTAATTTACAAGCTGATTTGTACAGTGAGCCATTTTTAGAAAATCTGTTAGTGAGAGTTTCATGAAAATTAAGGATTAATATATTTGGACATGCATACAAATTTTGAAATTTTGTTTTGATTTGTAGTGCAGAACCCAGTACAAAATATCACAAAAATTAGACCAGTAAATTCACAGATGCAATGTGAGATGAAGGGACCTTCCAATTGTGCTTTTATTTTATGTAATAACACAGACAAGCATTCAAACTAAGTGAAGGTTATTAATCTCTATCTATAACCTTCCCCTCCCCCCACCCCCCATGGCACAACAGGCCTAGTGGGTCAAGGCCTCCTCATTGTCAAGGATTCATGATCACACTTGGACACACCACATTTGGTAGGACTCCTCTGGACGAGTGATGAGCCTGACACGGAGACTACGTGACAACACACAATGCTCAGAATTCAAACCCACAATCCCAGCAAGTGAGCAGCCGCTGACCCACGCCCCACTGGGATCGGCTTTAACTTCTTTTGTTGCAGCATAATATTTTTTAATCATTAAACAAGTATTATGAATGAAATCTCCTATCTTCTGGGCCCAGAATATCAGAGATTTCAATCATACCATGGAGGAAGCCTGAAATCACGCAACTATTATAATAAAAATACCATTTGAAGTTTAAAGTTGGAAAGGGAGAAGTAAGAACTACTTTAAGTGATGTTTTCTTGTTCATTACGTCCAATAGAGAGGCAGCAAAGCTCTCCTTTTTCCTGTGCTCAAGTTCTGATGCAGGACTGGAATGACTCAGACCATAACCAGACCAAGCAGATGTTGGTACACGTATGTTCCCAGGAACAGGCTTCGTCTTCATTACTATCAAAAACAATCATCAAAATTGCATGAAGAATTTCATAAATAGAATTATGATACATGTTTCTTTCAGAAGAATTCTCCAGACTGGAGTTTTTTTTTTTTAATGTGATAGATTGGAGAAAAGTAACTGAATAGAATTAATTACCATAAAATGTTCATGACGGACCTTGATTTTAAGTAACGATAATTGAAATATCATACACACCATAGAGAAAAGTTACATGTAAAATTGGTTGAACCAATGCATTGTTTTGAGATACTGTGCCTGGCAATCCTGTTTCTTCTGTAGAAGGTTTTTGGTTTAAAATTTTAATGTGGAGTGGTTATTCTGACCAAAGTTTTTGTTTTTATATCAGCCTGGCCGGGCACATGCTGGGATAGTACCTTAAAATATGACACCTTCTTCATTCCTTATGTTTCCCACCTCTTTCGATTTATATAATTTTTTCACTTGTTTAACATTATGTAATGTATATACCTGATGAAGTACTGTTGACCAAAGAACTTGTAAATACACAAAATCTTCTTTATAATTATACCTGCAAGGTTGAATGTGAATTTCATGCAGCCAAGTGCACAAACATATGTTTATATTCCCTCTGTTTCTGAACAGTGAACTCCACCCTTAAATTTCTCAATGGAAACAATGATTTCTTGTGAACAGAACTATCAGATATTTTTGTAACATATCGAAGAACACTTATAGCACAAATAATTAAGAGATTACATTATGGATTGTGGAATGTAAACCAGACATAAGTACTTGAGATATTGCAGTAAATATAGTAGAGTATAAACAAGACAAATTCTGAAGACATTACAGTAGACCTGTAGTGTAAGCAAGACACATATACATTATACATTACATTTGACATTGTGGAGTGTAAGCAAGACAAATACTGAAGACATTACAGTAGATGTTGGGAGTGTAAGCAAGACACATATATTGGATATATTACATTAGACATTGTGCAGTGGAGGCAAGACAAATACTGAAGGTAGTACGGTAGATGTTGTGGAGTGTAAGTAAGACAAAAATACTGAAGAGAGTATAGTGGACACTGTGGAGTATAAGGAAGACACAAATACTGAAAGGTTGCTTTTAAAATAATTGTAGAAAATACAGATGTACAAAATACCTTTGAAAGCGAGGAACTTCTTGTCAAAGTCAAGTGTATTAAGTGACTGCTGCTGAGCAGCAAGTTCCAGAGTTTTCTTCTCACAGCCTGGGGCGCGACGATCTGTGCTGTTCATCAGATCAGACATCATGCTGCAGAAGTCTGCAATGAACGTGATGCACACATTCGTCTCATTATTACTATTTAAATGGTGTAGCCCAAATTGACATTTTGTTATTGTAATTTGGTCACCTTCTCCCTTTCTTCCCCCCCGCCCCCCTTCTTCCCCCGTGCCACCAAGATCGTATGCTCCAGGCATCAAGACAATACAAAAACAGACATGGACAGTCAGGCTATCAGATAGAGAAACATACACAAAACACAGAAACAGGTATTTCTAAATGCATTCTGTAAACCATGTTATGCTTTCTCAAATCATGAATTGTGCTCTTTTGGAACTAAATTGTCAGCAATTTTTATTTTTATACAGATATAACCTAAAAATTTCAGTTATTCATATTTATATTCAGTGACATTCCATTAGCAGTTTCTCTACGTTTCTTACAGCAGTGAGAGATGAGTCTCTGCTGTTATAATATCAACTCACCTATGTTGTTACACCTGTATGCATTATTTCAAATAAAGAAATTAAATTCTGCATTAAACTTACAAGGAGCAAGGCTTATTGATTTACCACAATTTGCATTTCTGTTCCCAATGATTTTATACATTGCTTCAGTAATAGAAAATAGACCCATATTAATATATTTGGGAACAGTTGTTGTTCATAGCAAATTAATCAGCTACAGAGTTGAAAGAACATTAAACAGACTTACCATTTAGGGCATAAGGTGATAAACTGTAACTTCCATAGTCAGCATGTTTCTTCTCCAAGTAAAGCATTCATAAAGAGAATTACAGAGAAGAATTTGTTACTTCTAGCATTTTTGGCCATAACACATGAAAGCATTTTATAATCTAAATAACTGCAACAACTGGGCAAAGAAAATGGTTTATGCTATACAGTTTCTAATTTCTTTATAATTTATTTAATAATATGAAGCATAATTTTCTTTTTGAAGATATCTATCTTTTGGGGTCTGATACCATGTAGAGTAGTGTATAGGTACAAATGATTTGGAGGAGTGTTTGGTCTCTATCTTCCTGAAGAGTGACTTAGACCACTCTGCAGATAGAAGCAGTACATGCCTTTGAAACATTCGTGTCTGCATGCAAGCAAAGAATGTAAAGTCCCAGAAGATGGAACTTACATTAGGCCCACTGCAGTAACCTCAGATTTAGCATATTTGTTTCATGCTTACCTGTACTGGTGGATGAATCTGATAGTACTCCATTTTTTTGGACTGGAGAATTACCAGTCTGTGGACTTACTGCAGGACTTGATAAAGAGCTTGTATTGCTGCTCAGAGATGAAAGAACTACAAAGAAAACCACACTTTAAGTATCCTCAACTATTTTGTAAGAATGTTTATTCTTCCATCCTGAATTGTCAAAAAAAGACATTTATAACGTTGTCAGCATTTTGAACTGACATCAGAATTTATAAACTGACTTACCATTATAACCTATAGAATAAATGTTAACACAAAGGCCCACCGTGTCGGATCAAATCATGAGTCTATTGAATTCAGTCATGTTACCAGAACCTACGCAAACAAAAATAGTATACAAGTGCCTGTCATTTTCATAACCATAAAATGTTGTGAAAATTTATGACATTCTTCACAGTTTAATATTGCTTTGTTTGTATGAAATTTGAAGTACTTGTAGCAGTGCCTACAATGATTGCTATTGCAGTGGAAATGCTGCCTTCATCTTCCAGCCTGAAAATGGAGGGAGCTCATCCTTGCCACTGCATCCTAAAGACAGCATTCCTCACTACTTTGATTATCTCCCTTATCAGTTTGTTTTCCAGCACTTACATTTTTGTTTCACTCCTAGAGTAAGTAAGAAAGTCTTGGAATGATGACAGACAGGACAGTAGGTTTATTTATTTTGATATTTATTGTATTAGAAAATGATAGCAACAATGGCAGTTTGTAAATCAAGAATATCAAAGTTTGCCTCAATTTATTCTGTCTTAAGTTTGTCATAAATATTTGCTGTTGTACTAATTGTATAAGTAAATTTACAGAGCAGAATTCCCAGCATTTTATGGAGCCCACAGTTCATTGCTGCTCTGTTTCAGCAGCCAACCGATGGTTCCTATCTGCATCAGATGAGTTCAGCCCTTTAAGGCCCATTTTAATATTATTTTCCAATCTGCACCTCAGTATTGAAAGTAGTCTCTTTCCTTCATGTTCTCCAACCAAAACCCCAAACATTTTTCTCCTTTTTTCCCATAAGTTCACATACCATACTTGTTTCATCCACCTTGATATGAAAATTATTGTAATGTTCTGTGAGGAGTAAAAATTATGGACTTTCTCATTAGACAATTTTTTTTAACCACCTCCTGTTAATTCCTTGCTCCTTGGGTGAATAGTTCAGTTATTCAAATTGTGACACATTAGGATAATTTTTCTGTCTATTTTCATACCACAGCTTTTCATTAATTTCATGTTTTTACATTTAGTCTTGGGATCTGAAATTCCCTACCTCTCTATGGCATTAAAATTTAATATTGTGGTCAAGATGCAACCTAGTAATGTAAATCGTATATCATTGATTTAACATAATACTGTACTTCACACTCACTGCACATAAAGACTCACCATTATTGTCCTTTGTATCAGAGGCTACAGATGCACTGCTTTTTGCAAAATTCCCGAGCATATGAGATCTGCTACTGCTGCTGCCAGTAGTTGAGGCATTGCAAGAAGAATCAGGTGACCGAATACTTGGAGCCATAATACCTCCTCCCATTTGATGCATTATTAATGGCTGTTGCTTCAGGTTTATCAAGTGGTTCAGTGTGGACTGTGGCAGTACTGATGTGTGGAAAAATGAACCCATAGGAACTGGAGTAGGTATTGTCGTAGGAGACCCAAATCCTCCAGCCCATTGGTTACCAATGCTGCCAACAGGGGATGGAAAGGGGGGTGAAAGGGCTGTTTGCAAAGGAGAGATGTTAATTCCTGGCAGTCCAGCACATCCTGTGTTTATAGTCAGACTGTTGTGAACCGGACATATTCCAGCACTGGTTCCATAGAGATCTGCCAAAATACCAAATCAACACTGTTACTGTAAAACACATAAATAACTGCAGGCAGGGACAGACAGCTGAATATCTACATTTATATATTTATTTTATACATGACCATTCATATTAAGAACTGTTTTAATCACTTTCCAAGTGAATATTGGTTACACAAATTGTAGAGCCACATGTTTGGTCCCATAATTAAATTGCTTTTATTTTTGTCACACTAAATTTCATGAAATAAAAATATAATACTTGTTTGCTCATTCTGAAGGAATTATTGTTCAAGAAGTGGTTAATGGGATTGTTGTAATGTATAATAATAAAATCTTAACAAGTAGACACATTAAGGACAAGCATTGTTACTTGTAGTCCAAACCATGTAAGAATCATGCTTTCACATGTGTTACAGCATAAAATTATATTTCTCAGAGAAGAAAAGTATTAACATTAATGAACATTACACAGTAATGAAGTTTCCCATTGTGCAATATAACTGATTCATATATCTTCAGGCATTCCCCCTTCTTACCATTCCTGTCGTAATTTTAAAATGTCCTTAAAAATTTTCCACTTCCAAGATAGGTTATGGTTATAATTACATAATTTTTACATCATGTTGTATTTATATAATTCAATATCGCAATTTTTCTCTTCCTATTATGCCTGTTTATATTCTCACATTAGAATATGCAGTTGATTTCACTGTGCATTTCTACAGTTTATGCCTTCTTCAAATGTAGCACAAGAAAGTGACAGACTAAACATGCTATGTCTGAATATGGCAGTAACTACCAAAATATGTAGTGAAGTCATAAGCATATTCTAGTACAAACATTTACAAATAAAATTTTAACAGGATGGAAAAAACTCAAAACATTAACATGTTATATTTTACTAAATTTTAATTCCAAATATCTACAAGAAATTATAACCATTTTGAAACTGAAGAGCTGTATTATCCCATACTTCCCATATTGCCCTGTAGTATAAATATATTAAAATTGTGTTAGGAGTAAGTGCATTAGCACCAAATTTTATCACTTTGTCTTACAGAGACAACATCACATGAACACTGTACTATTCAAATTGCCTACCTGGTATTAACCACATGTTAAACCAATTCAGCTTATTTCAATGGATATTGGGGGTTCTTTTGATAGAAGTAAGATAGCAGGGAATGAAGGTGACCTTCACTTCACTGTAGTGTCATGTGGCTATTATTTCCACCCTGCCATGTGTTTTCAGTGCACAATACTTAAGCAAGCGCGCACGCACACACATGCACACACACACACACACAGATACACACACGGGGCTTTAGCTTTTTAACTTTTCAGAAGCACTGACTGCCTTACCTTTATAAATTGTACCAGGAGGAAGAGTGTCTGGAATATATGTTTTTGGTATTTCAGCAATAACTCTTGGTTCTTCCAAACCCAACAATTTATTCCGTGCCTCATAAACATTAGCTATAATCAAGAAAGAAGATTATTTCACACATCAGCCAGTCTGTATCGTATACGGAAAAGTTGTCTAAAAGAAAAAGAATGGACACAGAAAAACATGAATCAATTTAAAGAAATAGTGAACAATATAAATTTGAATAATTTAGTGGTAGTGGTAGTAGTAGTAGTAGTAGTAGTAGTAGTAATAGTAGTTAGTAGCAGTAGTAATAGTAGTAGTAGCAGTAGTAGTAGTAGACTAGTAGTGTATTGTATGATGGTTAACAGATTTTTCCAAAGGCCAAAATTCCTCTATTGAAAATAGCCGAGTCCTTCCAGTAGTATATTCCAAGAAATTTAAAAGAAAATATATGATATAACTGTATCAAATGAATTGATATTTTAATTTATTCTGGTATTATTGTCTGAGTGTGGTACAATTATGACAAGTGAACCTACAGTAGCCAGTAGAAAGATAGGACTGCCTTGAATTTGAAACATTATGTATGCAGAAATTGTCAGAAAATTTTGCAGTGAGCAAACATCAGCACAGGCTAATTCCAAATAATACTGTAACTAGAATGGGGTATGTGTGCCTTTTTTATACTTCAGTGGCTTCAATGTTCATTTCCTGCAAGTACAAAACTCAGTGCAATGCAGGTACTGCTAAACATTGTTAAAATTTATATCTTATTGCATTATGTTGGGTATTTAAGTGTTTTATATTTTAGGCTACATATTTAAGCTTGTGTAAAGTTGGAACAATGTCTGATTTCATGTACTATTTGAGACTGTCTCCTTTACCACGTTTGATCAAAAACTGGCTGTTATTTTATAAACGAAAAATGACCTAATACATTTTGCATTCTTGGATGCATGCCGTACATAGAATGCACAAAAAATAATGGACTCTTTAGATTACAAGGCCATACAAAATATTTGTTCTTAAACCTAGGAGTATCACAATAGATGGAATGGTTCCAAATTAAATTACATAAAATTAAACTAATTCATATAATGCGTGGAACTTACTTGCATTACGCTCAATTCCCTTGATCATTACTGACACCACATTCTGTTTGGGTTTGCTTCGGATGCTGATAAAGATGTCCAGGATTCGCATGAGTCGTGAGACTTGTTCTGAATCTACCTCCATGTCCTCAGGCAGGTCAAACATAAGTACAATCGGTAGTGAGCCCTGGCAGTCAGAAAGAGGGTGATATTAGAGGTCTTTGCTCTTCTGTGATGTTGTGCAGTGCAAGTTGGTAGCTGATCGCAGATGTTTCAGAGCAACATAGCAAGGAATTTTACAAAAGCTAAAATATTCAAAAGAGGAAATTATCTAACATCCTAAAAAAAAAACTAATAAAAATTTTATCTGCATTAAAGAGAAGATTTGAATAAAATTGAGTTGCAGATTAACCAAGTAAATGTGAGATCGCACACAAACGATGTGTATGTAATAATAGCCAATTTTTCCTTTTATATTTTTAAATAAAGGATGATGATGGCCCTCTTTGGCTGAAACATGTAGCTCATTATTAACAGGATATTATCGTGCAATAAATATAGTTTTGTTGGATGTTAGTTTCATGAATTAACTTTTAAAAATGTGTTTCCTACATCGCAAAAAACACACCCCTTCCTCACTGTAGCAACAAACTGGCTAAAGCTATGCAGGGAAATATTAATGTTTATTTTAAAAACCTTGGGAAACCCAGAAGTACAGTCTGTGAGCATAATTCAGAGTATTACATACAGTTGGCCCTGTAGTTTAAAGAAATGAAAAAAATGTAGTAATATATATGTATGTATGAGTATTTCCATACACGCACCTTTATTGTGCATAACATATATCAGTGTAGTGCAAAAACCTATCAGCTACTGACTTATTACCACATGTAAGAGAAATAAATGGATCTAAGGAACTTCTGAAGAAATAAAAGAACTGCACATGAACCATGAGACAGTTGACAGACATTTCTGCTAGGAAAAAAACTGTTTTTTCATTTCTCTCAATTTTATCATTATCATTAAACACTTTCTTATCCAACTAATGCACAATACATAATATGTAGATACAATTAAAATTATAAAATATTTAAAAGTGCTCCAACATGTTTTGGATCACAGAGGATCCATCATCAGGGAGCCTTGCACAGTGCCTGCCTAAAAAATACAAGAACGATTCTATCGTGTCCGTTGACATGGACAAGGTGAACTACACACAACGGGTCAGAATATGCTGCTATAACACCAACCTTGTCCATGTCAACGGACATGATAGAATCATTCTTGTAAGTTTTAGCCAAGCACTGTACAAGGCTCCCTGATGATGGATCCTCTGTGATCCGAAACATGTTGCAGCACTTTTAAATATTTTATAATTTTAATTTTATGTACAAATTATATATTGTGCATTAGTTGGATAAAAAATAATTATCACTGATGCATGGTGCAAACATGAATATTTATCATCATTCTTTCAGGTTTTCTGTGTCCAAAGTCATCTTTTTCCATAGTATTTTTGCACACTTGTGCTATGTCTTGCTCTCTTGATCCTTCATAATTTAAACATCTTTACAATGCAGAATGAGGAATAACAGAAAAACTATTAAACTTATTTATTGTAAACTTACAATATGTGTTCAGTCAACACAACAAACATAAGAAAATTAACGTGTTACCGCAACATGTTTCGACTCCAGAGAGTCATCATCAGGCTGAATATTTAAGAACCATTAAATACATATCCTTTATAGTGCTGTATATGTAACTATTGCATTAGGTATCCCGCGTGCATTACATTGAGTGGGTATAAAATCTGGTTTTGTACTAATTTAGATAGGTATAAACTATAAAGGATATGTATTTAATGGTTCTTAAATATTCAGCCTGATGATGACTCTCTGGAGTCGAAACATGTTGTGGTAACACATTAATTTTCTAATGTTTGTTGTGTTGACTAAACACGTATTGTAAGTTTATAATAAATAAATAAGTTTAATTTTTTATAACACAACGGGATGATTTCCTTTAGAAAAACTATTGTTATATAGGCAACTGAGCAAGTGAACAATTCAGTGCAGGAATTCAGAAAGCAGGGACATACCATGAGTTGCTGCCTGGCAAGATACACATTATGAATTGTTCCTGTAATACAGACACTGCTCTTCTTCAAGTTTGGAATGTTAGGATCACCAGCATCTGGGAACATAATCTCTGTGGAGGTTCGTTGCATGATTTGCTTCAAGTTGTTACTGTTCTTGCCCAACACAATACTGTGATGCTGTGGAGATATCTCCATCGTCATGTGCACTTGAACCTGAGTCTGCAAACAGCAATATCCTGGACTGAGGTCTCCATTCATCTGCAATGTAGCCCACAGCATTTGATAATTGATGCCAAAGTTTTGAGGCTTGTACTGGTCTCATCTTCAAGGAGTCAAATTGTTCATGAAGAATGGATCATTGGACCCTTAAAGGTGAAGCCAGTATGAGTATCAAAACCTAGCACAAATCATCCAGTGAGGTGGTGTTTCACTCCATTAAAATGGTGACCTTAAATATACCTGTACAAAAGCCTAGAAACAATACAGTGCACTGCACCTTAGTAGTTCATACTATAGCAACACTTCATTCCTACCCCTCTAAATACCCACTCAATCGTAATCTTGTGATATTATTTTATATAAAACATTCTGGCAGGGCATTGATAACTCTGTGTTACATTAATCAAAACTTGACCGACTAAAGTATTAGTTTGGACATCACTGTATTATGCCATTCATGCCTACAGATTAACATTTTAAACACAGATATTACTGCTGGTGAGACCTCAAGATTTTCACAGCACTCAGTATTATGGTCATCTGGGATGTGATGCCCTGTAGTTTCATAGACAGCTACCAATGCTTCAGGAGAATACAGTGCCTCTGTCTTCATAGTTGAGGTGTGCTGAGTTGGAAGCAGCTGGTCATATAGAAGACAACAGGGCAATGGGTCACAGAAGACAGGTTTAGTGTATGGATCAGAACCAAGGATTAGTACGGGGATGAAGCAATGGAAACAGTGACACACTGGAGGTGGTGGGTGAGATCATCTACTCGCGGACAGAGGGACAGATGAGTAAAAAATGCATGGCAAGGAAAGTAACATACTTGCATAAAGCATGGAAGCTAGACTGAGAGTGGAATTCCACTTACCCTACACCACACCATGTGCAGTAGTCTGACCACCCCAGAATTCACTCCTTTTTATGTGACAGCATGGGACTGGATGGGACATCATGTTGTAACATGGAATTCTAGCACATATAAAATAGTGTGTTGTTGGGCAATTACACCCTGTCTGCAAGGCCCAACATAGTGCAAAAATTCCACATTAATGTATGTCTTTATGCACAATGAAGAAGAATCATTATTTGTTTAGTCATAGCAGAATACACCATGAGAACGGATCAACACAGTCAACTTGAGTATACCAAAATCCAGACACTTGAGAATGCATCATCAGCCTAGCCACTGACAATGAATTTCATCTCAGTAAAAGGAACAGGAAGACTCTCCCCATGCAAGCCATGAAATTTTCTGCTTTATGTCCTGAAGGAACAGAAGAGGTTCCTTTCTGAAGAAAGCCATGGCTGGGTTTTCTGTGCCCTGACTTGAAACAACTTCTTTTAACTGCTTTTCCCAGGGATATTCGTTTCTCTTACCTTCCCTCCCCTCCTGCACATTAATCCTTCCTCCTCCTCCTCACTGCTTTTTCCTTTTTTGTCACCTTCATTAACATTCCTCTTTCCCCACCCTTTCCTGAAGACTACTTGCCATGTTGTTACTGTTTCTGTTCCCTGTGAAAGGAGAACCCTTCTGTTCATGCCATACACAACAATAATTAATAACATTTGTACCCTACAAGAGAACCAGCCTTGCTCTGCATTTAATGCCATGTGGAAAGGTCATTATATTTATTCCTTCCAGGGCCTGTAAAGGACAGGTTATTCTTCCTCCTTCTTATCCTACAGTAGGTGCCCTCTTCCTAATTTTCAGATCCTTCCCTTGTCACTGGTCTGCCTATCTTAGCCTGCTTCCTTCTATTTTTTTTATTGTTACTAACTGGTTACTATTATCCACTGTGGCCTGTTCCTCTTGTCCCTTCTTCAAAATAACAAGACACTTCTCAACTTGACTCACTTCAGCACTGAAGTTGTAGGCATTCAACCATCTACCATATTACTCCACATCATATCCCAGAATACTGCAGTCTTGACATATTATTAATTTAAGTATGAAACTGCCTTAGTAAATTATCTCCAAAGAAGAAAACAAGTTTACTAACAAGCACCAGTATTTCATTACAGAAGAAAATAAGTGTGTATACCTCCTGAATGAGAAAAATAGCACAGAAATAAATATGCATACACAAGCACTGCCCAACTTATAACAGGTTACATTCTGAACACCTGCATGAAAGTTGAAAATACAAAAGAAGGTGGAATATACACCCTCCAGCAGGTCAATGCGGATTCAAATTAATTTTCACAACACCTGTTGTCCAAACAACAGGTGTTGTGAAAATCAGCACTATGTGAAAAAATTGAAATGTACTTTGAAATGAAATTTTAATGACATATTTATAGTAGTTGGAATTGAAATTTTCTTGAGGAAATTTTGGTTTTATTTAATAAAAACTAGCATTCTATAAAACAATACATGACAGATGTAAAGAGGCAAATATTTTGTTCAAAAAATAATATATCACCTTTCCTTAATTCCTGTGTGAATGAATTTACACAGAATATGAATAATTCAAGATCCAGGCAGCTTCAATTCTGATTATATAATGGTGTGCTACAGATTGTAACCACATATAATTGAGGAAAAATTATTTGTCATGAATTGCACTGCACTTAAAGTCTCTCAGTTTTGACCCACTTTATGACTAAAAAAAATAATTACACTTGCTTTCGTAGACTTCTTTCGTTGTTTTAAAATAGGAAAAGAATTTCTGAAATTCTGATTCCTGTTCCTAACAAATTTAAGCATAGAAAGAGCCACTAATTTATGAGAAATTTTTCCCCTATCTTCTGTTGTGTTACACAATATTAAGTGGTAAATAGCTGTTGACATTTCAGAGGCACTACACTCTTCTGAAACGCTGGTCACTATTTGCCAATCAACATTATGTCACATCCCAGAAGACTTTAATCTTCATCAATACTACTGTGAGAACCGCAAATTCCTAATCTGCATTGTTAGCATAACCTCTGTTTTTTAAAGACACTTTTTATAATGAGAGACATAAATTCTGATTTTCTTCTTAAAAAAACTAGGCAAGACCTCAAAGGAGTAAAGTAAAATGTCTGCAATTGAAATTACTTACAGCAAGAGAATCACACATGTGGTTTATAACCAAGAGAGTTGCTTCCTTTACCATAGCCACCTCCCACTCACAGCCCTTTACGACTACCATGGTGCCATACAGCTTGGGACAGTTTCGAAACATGACATGAACATTGTACTTCTCCTGGATGCCTCTCAAGTATGGAGAATTTCTATCAGGGAGAGGCTGCAGTGTTCCTACTATTGGCAATTCAAAGCTGAAGATCAATGGAGTCAATTTCTGTGAAGAAAATGATCATTTTCATTGGTATTTAAAAGTAACAGATCCTGAAGCCCTAGATGAAGTAATTACCATAACTATGTTTAATATGTTTATTCAAATGCGTGTGTGTGTGTGTGTTTGTGTGTGTCAAACAAATGCTACAGAATGTGATATCATGATTGGAAATATAAACATGTTAATTCTAGATGTCCAGAAAGTGCCAAGATGGAAATCACTTCTTCATTTGAATCAGGGGGCACTTTCATACAACTTCAAACGTAGCCAAAACATGTAGCTGTTAATATTTTTTATAATATATATATTGTGTTGTTGGATTTGTTGGTTTTATCAAACCTAACAGTGTACACTGCATACATGTTTAGTTTGGCAAGCATTTTTCATGCTCCGGTCAGTTTCCTACAGGAATACCATGTGTATGGTAGCTTCATAAAGTCCTAGAACATGAACAATCTCTCAGATCTGACCTCTGTTGACAGCCTGTATATGCTGTTCCCTCCAAAATACTGTCCTTCTCCAGTTACATACTTCTGTCAGAGTTCTTATATATGTTCACGCCAATTCCACTATCTCATAAAATGCAGTTTTCAGATTAAGTTAAGGCTGATAATTGTTCAGAGAATGACAAGATGGCTTACTGTGCCAGTGAGCTCAACACTAATCACCTTAATATACCGAATTATTCCTGCTTTAGTATTCTTGATACAATGTGTTGGATGGCATAATATCCGTTCGTAATTTACTGAGAATGTTGTGACAGCTACCGAGCATAAATTAATATTCCCAAGTAATTATATGTATTATGTGATGATTATGATCACGGAGCATGGTCTCTGTAACCGTCTGTTATTTTTTTCTTATGAAACTGCAGCCCATCCACCACAGTGGTTTCTTGCAAACATTTGCAAGTAATTCTGAAATTTTGATACCACCCAAAACACTTTGGAACACAACATCATCTGTGCACCATACATCATCTGACTGGGATGCAATGTATCCATCCCTTACCCCTCCAACTGACAGCACAATTTTATGAATTAGCTCTGTGCTTTGAGGCTGTCAGTTTTTCCACTTTGAAACCCTCCATGCATTTTAGTCTCCTTTGGGATTTCACACACCTGTTAGTCTCAATGAAACTGAATATATTTACTGAGTGTAGGTAGCATGCCTGTCATGACATGAAGAAGGTCCCCTACTCACCTTGCCAAAATGTTGTTGCCACCATTTCTGTCCCACAACTTTGTCATATTGCACCATATAAAGGTGCATTCAGACTGTTCCTTTATCTTACTCATGTTTTTTCTTGTGCTGGTATATGTGCTGATGCAAGTGATATTTGGAATGATAGTTGCCACTGTGTGCAGACTGCTTATTAAATGGCTTCAAATATTTGAACTGCAGTGCCCCTCAGTGAGTCTCTCTTTTCAAGTACTGCCTGTGTCCTTAGCCACTCAAGTTTGGGACTCCAGTACTTCACATTGCTTGGGCTCAAGCACATGAAACTGTTCACATCAAAGGAGGTGCACAATTCAGAGCAAGAGCACTAACCTGATCGTGAGTAGCATGTATGCATCTTGACAGTGGTGGACATATGAGGAGGACAAAGATATGCATTAAAATATGAGATGTAATCAGGTAAAATAAGTACAAAAATAATTTAAATTAGTAGTATGTTGAAAGATAATTGTTTTCCTTGAGTAGGGTACTTGAATACTGGAAATGTAAACCTCAATCCTCAGTGAATGATCATCTCAATCATAATATAAACCAGAATGTACTGTGACTCCATAAATCTAAAATGGAGGTTTCAGAACTGACACTTTCATGATACACGCAGCAGCCTTTTCTAACCAGACACACTTTGCGGGCTTAATTCAACACATTCTTATCAAACATGGACCTACCCTAACACAGGCCCTTGCTTTTTCAACACTGTCCAACTCCCCAGCTATAGACACCTGGTTGCTCTTCTCATTCATGTTACTGCGGTTAGAGTCTGGAAAATGGATATGGCAGCCTGTCTCCTCCATCACTTTCTTGATGGTCATCCCTCCCTTCCCTATGATGTGAGAGTGATCAGTATAGCTCACGTCCAGTTTCATTGTCACACGGTTGCCCTGAAACAAAACAAATACATTGAATGCAGAAAGCAAATAGTCAAACCAGTATTCATTTCCTTTCATGAAAAATGTATTCATATCAAAATCTTCCTTTCTTGTATGTCACAAGCCTAAAAACATAATGCTTATTTTGCATACATGTTTCTATTCTAGAGGTTTTTGCAGGATCAGAAAAATTTGAAATTTCATTGCTGATTCTGGATACACTTTTAGCTATCGACACATTGCAACTGCATGACTGATTTAGAAACTCTCCACCTGCTCGCCTACCCCCACCCCCTACAAGGAAAATAAATAAAGAAGTCCTGTAGGAACATGTGAGATTTCGTGAGCATTGATCATGCACTTTAAATGAGTTCCAATATGCTTAATCTTGCATCTCAGACTTCTGTATTTTCATTTAATTTTAAATATTGTGTTACACCACCATCCTCATTACCATTTGTGATGTTCATGAAGCCATGTTATGCACTCATCTGCATTTAGTTTCTACTTACAGAAATACAAACGTGGAAGAGGCGGCTGACTATATTGCCCTCTCCATGAATGAAATCATACACGGGGAGTAGAGGCATAGCACCACCCTTTCTTAACCTCGGCACTGAATGGAGGTATGTGGTTAACTTCAAGTCCGGGCCTACCTCGGAGAAGGAATCCCGGTACCCATTGAATAGGCTGAGTGGGTTCCAGAACCGGTTTGGGCGTTTTGGAGATAAAAGTCTTGTGAACCTACCTGGATTCGAACCCCACACCGTTCAGCCCGTAGACTAGTCGCTATACCACCTGCACTACCCCGGCTACTTCAGTTCATTTGTGCATTTCCAAATTTTTGTGAGTGAATTAGGTATACAGGCGGACCCCCCCACGTATCCGCGGGTAATACGTTCCAAGACCTACTGCGGTTACGTGAAACCGCGGATAATACCGAAAGCAATATATAACGTGATATTCTTGTAACATACATAAATAGGATAAAGTTTAATTGATACATTACGCACAGTAAGACATTACCAACATTAAATAAAGTAATAATTAAGTGTAATAAAGATGGGTACCCTCTTTCTATTCAAATTTTCCAGCCAGAAATTTAAGGCTTTTTCTACCTTCGTTAAAACTTTACCACGCGGTACAGCAGTAACTTTTGCAGTTTGCGCTGCAACAGAAAAAGTAGCAGAAATTTTTTCTTTGTTCTTCATCACTTCACGAATGGAATATTCATTCTTGCCGTACAACCTGGCATTCGCCGCAAACGAATTTTTTTTTCTATTTCTATCATATCCAGAATTTTTACTTTCTCACTAATGGAAAGGAAACCACGGCTTCTCTTAGGCTGAGAAGCACTATCAGCACCACTACTCTTATGATTTGGTTCCATTATTACGGTAAGTAAGGGCTTTCTGAACACAAACACTGCGATAACGCGGCAACTAATTCGAACAGCGAGAACACTAGAAGCAGAATGATGGCAAGTTTGCGGGGAAGCGTGGGTACGGGGACAAAGGAAGGTGAGTCAAGTACTGGGTGCGTTTGGGCTGCTGGATTTCACCGTGTTACGGCCAGTTCTCGCTTGGCGCGCTTTTTGAAAATTATGAACCGTTTATTTCTTTAATTTTCCTTTTTTTTTTTTTTTTTTTCTGCACCCGGTCCGCTGTGAGAAACATAAATCTTTTTTTGGTGCCCTCCTTTTTTTATTTTATTTCATTTTTATTTATAAATATTTTCATTTATA
>Ga0136643_10001328_pt1 | contig 29831 bp, 16 predicted proteins | sample TergutLab28metaG_FD_96883 | JGI IMG/M metagenome (GOLD analysis project Ga0136643, IMG submission 96883) | Labiotermes labralis P1 segment gut microbial communities from Petit-Saut dam, French Guiana - Lab288 P1 (version 3) (version 3) | ecosystem: Host-associated > Arthropoda: Insects >... | reverse complement strand
GGAGGAAAGGAAGCTGAGGGTGTTTGAGAACATGGTATTGAGGAGAATATTTGGACCTAGGAGGGACGAGGTAACGGGGGAATGGAGGAGATTGCATAACGAGTAGCTAAATGATTTGTACTCCTCACCCAATACTGTGCGGGTGATAAAATCGAGAAGAATGAGATGGGCTGGGCATGTGGCGCATATGGGTGAGGAGAGGGTGGGTGTATAGGGTCTTGGTGGGGAAGCCGGAGGGAAAGAGACCACTGAGGAGGCCTAGGCGCAGATGGGTGGATAATATTAGTATGGATCTCCAGTAGGTGGGATGTGGGTATATGGACTCTATTGGGCTGGCCCAGGATAGGGACAGGTGGCGGACGCTTTTGAGTACAGTAATGAACCTTCGGGTTCCGTGAAATGCGGGGAATTTCTTCACTAGCTGCAAACCAGTTAGCTTATCAAGAAGGACCCTGCACCATGGAGTAAGTAAGTAAGTATATCCTCTTTATTGAAACCTGGTAGGATTGTTTGTACGAGGTAAGAACCCGTCGCAAGACTCCTACCTGAACAAGAAAAGCCAGACTCGTGATAAGACTTGCTTTGAAGCTACTAGTACGATTCGGCCTCACGTTCCGCCGTTCCAACATTAGGATTTTGGCGCCCTCACCCTGCGACCTCTGCGAACATTACATCTGGAGTTCACCGTATCGTAGGAAACAGTTGAAACAGAAGTTTCAGGTCTTTACGAGTTATTCACTTCCTGCTAGTTACCAATTTTTATACGAGTAATTATTGTGGAAATCTAAGTAAGCTAAATGGAAGTATTTTTAAAGCACTGCTTAGAATAACATCTACTGAACCAGAAGTGGCATATGCGGACAAATTTCAGTGTAGCCTGCTCGTATCTAATTTCTCCTAACTTCGTTCTTCCGTCTCGGAGCTGACCGCACTACACTTCATCCTTTACGATCTGAAATGCCGATACTTGGAAACTGTTTTCCTGGAAAATCGCGAATTTCGTAGGAGGAGATATAATGAAAAAATGAGAAACTATTGGAACTGGATCAAAATCGTAACCGGTTGTAGATTTTCCTATTAAAAGGTAAATCGGTCCCGTTACAGGCCTGGGGGAGACCCACAAGGTTCCAGGAAGTTAAAGTTCCCAGATTTCGTGACAACAGCTCGGGATGGTGGTAGGTTGTCAACCTTACGCACCTGCCGCCTTTACCCCCAGGAGTCGAACCCAGGGCAATAGTGCGATCTGAAAGATGATGTCATTGAAAAATTTCAATGACACCATCTAGAATCAAAACAGCGACCTTCTGATTTGTAGCACAGCACCTTAACCACTGTGCTACAGCCGTCCCCCAAATTTTGCTATTATCTCTGTCATACTCATCAATCTGCTACCAGAGCCTCACTGAAGATTATATTTTTATGAAGTCTGATTAGTCACTTCACAGAATACTTGAAGCTTCAGCGAGTGTTTATGTAAACAGAGTTAACAGACTAATTTTTGTAATGGAGACGTAGCTTATTTTCTGTGTCTTACGACTTGAATTTTTAGGCGCATTCGCAAAATTGCGCAAAGTGACTAGTAGCTTAGTGATTTCTGTCTGCTTGTCTGTCTGTCCGTCAGTCCGTCTGCCTGTCTTCCAGACCGCATGCAACTTGGCTGCCACTAGGTTGATTTTCATGCAAGTTGATATTTGAGTTTTCTTCGAAAAATCTTGGAGAAAATTCAAGATTCATTAAAATCTCACAAGTATAAAGTGTACTTTGCGTGAAAATGTATGTATATTTATGGTAATATCTGGCTCAGTTCTTATTACAATGAGAAATATTTTGGCCTAGTGTTGTAGAGAAAATCAAAACACGCATTCTCTGTTTAAAAATTATTTTTTCCAAAAATCATGCCTTTTTTGAGATAATGTGGAAAAAAAGGTAGAGCCAGGCAGGCCATATTTGGCAATATAATATGGGGCACTCGAATTGCATGCTGGATGATTATGGCTACAGACACACACACAGATTTTTATACACATATTGCTTCTTCCCGACAACAATATTTTGCACTAAAGTGCCTCACTGTTACCTTTGTTTTATATTTCAGTTCTTGTTAAATATTACTTCATTAAATTCATGCGTCCCTGTGGAGTGTAAGAAGTGGCCACCACTGTGCCTGTCTCCAGCCAGTTGACTAAACGTGAGGGTTGTTTGACCGTGCATCTTCCTCACGAAATAAAGTGAAATGCCAACTTGTTTCAACTAGCTAATTTTATTGATGTATCCTAAGCTCGACATGTTTCGAGTACATACGCCCATCATCAGGAGTATTAGATGTTGAGTTGCACCGTATGGTTTTCTGCACCAAGTTTTTGGATGGGTGGTGGTCTTGAGAGCCGCTGCGTAGGTCGTGCGACTCGCACAGCACCATCCGTACCATAAACACAACGTACGCAGTGGCTCACAAGACCACCACCCATCCAAAACCTCGGTGCAGAAAACCATATGCTGCAACTCAACATCTAATACTCCTGATGATGGGCTTATGTACCCGAAACATGTCGAGCTAAGAATACATCAATAAAATTACCTAGTTGACATTTCACTTTATTTCATTTGACTAAACCTCATAACCTCTCGCTCTGTTTCATAAAATTCCCTCTAACTCTCACATTTTACCTTTTCCATTCATAAATTCAGGCTGAAATTTAGTACGACTATTCTCTCTCTTAATATTAACAGCTGTTTTTTCTGTCTCATCAGTTTTATTGGACCTAATAACATATACTGCAAGTAAATTTGTCTCCGGGCGCGCCTTGAAGACACACGAGAAAAGCGACGGTATTCAACCACAGATTCTTAACCTTGGCATTAGGTGAAGTTGAATAGTAGCTTCAAACCGCAGGGAAAGTGCTCACAGTACCCATTCGGCTGGGTAGACGCTGTAGCAGTTATAGACGAAGTGAGAAAAGAAAAATCTTGATTTCAAGCTTTCGCCGTGTTATAAATGTTATATTCTCTCTTTCAGGTGATTTCTGCCGTCTGAATTTTACATGCCGACGTTTCGGAACACTCTGTTCCATCTTCATAGGTCATGTGACCGGGAAGAAATTTCTTCTTGTTTACACGGCCTATGAAGTTGGAACAGACGAAGGTCCCGAAACGGCGGCACGTAAAATTCAGACGCCGGGGAATAACCGGAAAGAAAGAAAACAACAAGAGGAAAAATTCCTTGTTCCTTCCAGAATTCGAACCACAATTGCACCGCTGTTCAGGAGGTAGTTTAGCGACAGTGCTGCTTACTGTACTTTGGCTACTGATATTAGGTGAGCAGTACGTCTATAAATTGTGAAGCTGCTCAGCATGTCGTTTTCGCCATGCACCGTTTACTTTACATCATGTTGTTAGTAAAGACCTCTAAATTAACCCAAGACTAAGGGTCTACAGATATAGACAGTGCCGGAATGCAGGAACTCTTTTTGGTCTGCCCATTTCTCTCTCCGTTTGCCCATTCCTGTGGAGCTCGACTGCCAGGCCATAGTAGGGCGTTTCTCTCTCTTTCCATATCACTAGGGAATCTGCTTCGGTAGCCGAGAGAAACTTATTCCTTAGTATAGGTATACTCGGTTCCCTGTAGGCGTAGCTTCATACCCTCATCTCTTCAGCTACACAATGCCAACAATTTACATTGCTTCTAGAAACACGGTGATGGTTCATGTCCCTGTTACAACTTCGGCAGTGTAGAAAGTTCCTTACAATCAGTAAATTTGTTTAGTACCTCTCTGTGTTACCGGCTTAGGAACTTTTCGGTTTTTACTTTTATGTGAGAATGAAATGTGGTCTTTCGTCAGAAGGGACGAACATAGAGTGAAGGCATGCGAAAGGAAAGTTTGGAGAAGAATATTTGGGCCTGAGGACGAGAGAGTAAGAGGTTAGATAAAAGCATATAACGAAGGATGTCGTATTTGAACTGTTAATTAATTGTTACATGAACAATGAAATTGAAGGAGATGCTACAGAAAAGAAAATATTTGCAAATGGAGAATGTAAAAAGTATCAGAGTAGATTTTAAATAAGTTTTCGTAACTACGTAAGTTGCAATGATTGCAATTATAACTGGCGATTTCTTCCCCTGGGTGATTATTATCTGTTTTACAATGTTGAAAATATTTGTGAAGGCCCCGTGTAGAAAGCGTTGTGATGCAGTGTCTTAATAATGCAGGGAAATGACATCGATTAACCGGGAATAAAGTAGGGATTATCTCGAAACACTTTAGGACGGATACCTCGGTTGTGGTCTGGACTATATGGAAAATCAGTGGTAGGCCAGTAGCAGTGCAGTTACATGTGCGTTGTTCTTATTACAGCTTAAATTCAGAAATCAAATTGTAAATGTTTTGTCATTTTCTGACAGACCTTTGTGTGAGGAATAATATTAATCGGAAAACTTGAAGGAAGAAATAAATTGCAGCAGATGGGCAGGGGACATTAATATCAAGATCGATACTAAAGAAATATTTTTGAAAATATAGACTGAATTTACTTGTTTCTTTATAGTGACATTCCGGTTCCGTAAAAGTGTGTGAGTTTTGACTAACTAAGCAAAGATTATCTTTTCCTCACAGATTCACAGAAGATTGATATGTGCTACTCTTCCACTCCTTGAGAAAGGTTTTGTGTTTCCTGCTTCGACAATAATATTCATGTTCACTTCTCCTAAATACGCTTCACTAAAGAACTCCTTCCAACTGAGTTGTTCTTCAGATGCTGGTATTTTCCCAATTAGATAAGATAGTTTAAGCATGTTATGGAAACCCAAGGCCAATTAATCTGTTGATAAGTATCTGCCACTTGTCCGTACATTGAGCCACATAATTAAATTCATATTATTCGATCCTACTTCATTGAAATTTATTTTAATATTATAAGTCTTGTTGTTTCTTCTTCCACGTAGTTCCTTTCTTCACCACAATAACGTATTTATTTCCATTCTGCCGACACGCGCTACATGCCCCGCCCATCTCGCTGTCCTTATTTAATCATCTAATATCTTTTGATGAGGAATACAAACCTTGGAGCTCTTCATTACGCTGTTTTCTCCAGCCTCCCCTTACTTCCTCCCTCTAATGATGAAATTATCTTGCTCAGTACTCTATACTCGCAGACTCTCAACTTCTTTCCTCTATTTAATAAAAACTGAGCCAGGAAAAGTATGCCACCAAGCACTATAATTCTTGGTGTCCCCAGTTTTAGACAAAATCCATCATGTTGTAGGCTTTAATACAGAACAACAGAAGCGATTCTCTTCCACACACGTCACTCTTGTGTTTAATATTCTACCACGATGGACCTTTGTTTGTCTTTACTTTGGTTTGGACGCCATTCAGTGACCGAGTATTTATTTTGCTTCTACACTGCGCTGTTGATGTTTCCTAGTTTCAGTATTGCTTGTTCAGTAACAGATTTCATTCTGTGGACAAGAATAACTGCTGTCAGAACCGAGCATGATAATGACTGGACCACGATTTATTGAGGTTTATAAATATTAGCATTGAAGTTGTGCTACAGCCAAAATACAGTGCGGATACCTGTAATGCATCGTCATGACGTCATTAAGGAAGAAATATAATCACATCACTCCGTAAGATTACATTCCTCTGGGATGTGACGCCATGTCGATTGGAAAATAACTCACGACGAACTCTTGTACGCAGCTTGAAGTTGGATGAATCGATGTGCACAGATAAGGTCAGTCAGTACACAAAATTTGTGAGTAAAAATTGTCTACAAAATTCACTCACTACATGTTTCAGTCCACGGAAGGGGTCAGCCTCAGGTGATCTCTCCAAAGATTGCTCTTGCCAGTCAAAGTTATCCCATCAGTCGATACAAAAACTTAAAAATGAAGGTTTTCGGACTAATTCGAATAGTTATTTTTACGAAGAATATGTAGCTAGGAATCGTTACGAATTATGTACCAGTTAAAATCTAAAATACTTCCCCTGCGACATATCAGAGATGAAGACATTAATGCCTGTTAATATTATCATCACTTGAGGAGACATGGCGCTGTTTCTAATATAGCAAATATTTTTCACCGTTTTATGGAACGTGCCAATTTTCTCTTATTTAGTGCCTGCTGCCTTTGCACACATTTTTGAATTGTCTTACCAGAGGATGGCCCATTCCATGGGCTGAAACATATAATGAGTGAATGTTGTAGCAACATTTTCCTTACGCTAAAAGTGGTGTGTTTTGACTCATTTATCTGCGCATATCTGGCCGAATAACAGAAGAGGATGACTTTCCCTAAGACAGAAGTCTTAGTTCTCTCCAAATCGTTGGCAGTCCTGCATGCTTACCCACCTGTAAGGTGTCACGAACAAATGACTGTAACTTGGTGCCTCATAACAGCCTCATATACCTTAAACGTAGTCAATTAATATAATAAATGTCCGAATTTTTTGACTGGCGAAATATCTAATGCCACACACACATAGTATGTATTGTTGTATAACGTTGTATTTATTTACAAGAAGGCAGTTGTAACCTATTGTGGAGCTGCATATCGGAATTCGTCTGGTTATATTGAGGAAGACCACGAAAAATCTCAATATTTATAGCTGTATGGCCACATGTATTAGCAGTTTGTTATAGAGATGAGTTATAATTTGTATGTATGAGCGCGAGGGTGAATTAATAAATAGATAAAAGGATAGATAACTTGATAGACGGGTGGCTATGTGGGTGATGGATTGAAGGACTGAAGGACAGATACTGAATATTGAATGCGCTAGTATATTACTGCTCGTGGGTGGAAGCGAGAGAACAGTAAACATGTAAGGCGGGCAGTACACTGTGCTGGGACAGCAGCTGCTGCAGTAACAACAAACACCTTGCCAACTTTGTAATCAGGAGGTAACCCGCAGATGTTATGACCCGTCATGTGCTGCCATCTGCAGCGTAACTCAGTTGGTCAACAAAAGATTATGTTGCTGCAGACCGTAACTGTGAGTAGAGGTTACGTGTCGTAAGTTGAGTATAATCTAGTTTGTATCAACTGATACGTAAACGCTGTAACACAGGAATGTTTCAGAGCGCCCAGGTTTCGCATGTGGTAGGTGTACAACAAAATGTGATTAAATTTACCAAGCAGCGTTACGCGTCCTCCTAAGACTTCCTGACTAGCAATCAAATTATTTGATATTATTACAACGCTATAAAGTCAGTAATAAGTGAGTCAATAATGTAACAACAAAAACAAAAACAATAATAACAATAATACACCATTAAACATGGTCACGAGACATTTAAGTCCAGATTCCATCCACTTAAGCAGATCTTTTTGAGAAGGTAATGCTACATGACTCAGTCAAATTCCCTTCATGCTATGGAACCCAAAGTTTCTTTACCATATTTCAATGAGATCGCCTGCGTTCCTTGTACTCAGCCATACTAATCCAGTCCGCAGGCTCCCATCTTGTTTCACTAGTAACAAATGTCATAAATTCTTCTCATTTTCGTCGAAGTTTTCGCATTAGTTACTTCAGTAAAATTCTTTTACCAAACTTAAGGCTATTTTTCCCTCCGATACATTCGACATCTCCCAAAACATCCATGATTTTGGCTTCCTAATAATATTTGGCGAGGTGTACCATCTTGTTTCGCAGTTTTTCCATCCTCCTTTCGTCTGCTGTCCCGCACGTTCCAGTACTTCCCTCAGCTCCCTGTTCTAACTGCCTTCAGTCAATAACTACTCTTACAGAAGCAACTGTGACATCCTGCCGTCGTAATGTTATAAGAGACGACTTCGTTGATGATGTAATGTCAGCATTTGTCGTCCCGAATCTAAACAATATACCGAGCCCAACATAACTTCAGAACGTTAGTTCAGGTTTTTATGGGAAGAATGCATTTGTTGGGAAATTCTTCTCTGCTCCCTCAGGTTATATATCGGAGGATTAAATAACCTTTTCGTTACTTTTTTGTAAAGTAGGGTAATTTAGTTGTGCTGTAGACAAACAGATCGTGTTTCAAAACCATAAGAAAGTAAAATTGTTTCATTTTTTAATTCTTCCTCTTTCAGACACAGAATAAAATTGGTCTTAAATTGTTCATTCGTGACACCAACAAATGTACATTTGATATATATATAATATATATATATATAAAGTGCAGTCTTATATCGATCCCACCTCTTTCGGCGTTATTTACACCATCCTCAGGGGATTTACAGCAAGATCTACTTCTGAAATAAAAGCAATTGAAAAAGTAATTCCTATTATACTGCAGTGTTATTGCAGTCAAAGTAAACCATGTGGGATTCATACAAGATTCTAGACAGAACGGTAGAAGACATTCACGGAGTTCAGTCTGCCCTTAATTTCGGCATGAGCGCAATTTTGGTTCTTTCATATTGTTCGGATTGTTGAACTTTGCTATACTTTCGAAAGATTTAATATCTGTCTCTGTGCTGTGAACCTGTCCTATATTCTGTTCACAAGATATAAGCACATAATTAGTTTTCTGTGAATTTTCTTCTAGACCAGTGTCCTTAAGAGCGTTTCTTCAAGAATACAATATTTAACCATTATTTTTGCTCATTTTAAGATAAAATCCCTCCCATGTCAAGCCCACAAAATAAAATCAATATTGTACTTATATTGTTGATTTCATAAAGCTTTGTAACTTGTTCCTAATATGACGGACTTATATACAAAGTGTAACCTGTCTGTACGTGTTGCCGTCTGTACAGAGTTGCATCATAATGCAATACCCAGAACCAGTTCGGACCAACTGACATTCCCATACTGAGTTGTACCATTGTCACTATATCTTCACCAGAGAAATAGGATAAAGAAGGGCGAGATGTGCGAAGTATGTGCACGTGTGGGTTCATTGGAAATGTGAATAAGATTTTGGCGTGGATACCTGAAGGGAAGCGAAGAGAATTCTTGGCAGATCTACCTATTATTATGAGAATAATATTAAGTGCATTTTAAAGACGTAGAATAGCGGGGCATGGAGTGGTTTTATCAGGCTCAGGAGAGAAAATTGTCGGTGTGTTGTGAAGGAGACAATGACATTTAGGATCAGATCAAATGAGCATTATTTCTTATCTCTGTGCTTAACCAATATTTTCTCGAGAGGTCCTCACCTGAGAGATGTAACATACTGAAAGAGGGTCCGTTATGTCTCTCAGGTGACTATGAGCTAAGGAAAGACCTCACCAGTATAATCTGCTTTCCACCCCGGAACTTACATCTAGGTTTTAACCTCTACTGATCTAGCAGGAAGACAGAAACGTAATCATCTCAGTATCTATATTTTTAAAATGGAATACGGTTCTTGTATCTGTGTTACTAATCAAAATTTAAGTAAAAGACGGAGGCAATCCATGGTATTGAGAGTTACTTATGTTACGGTCGGTAATGAAACACCTTCCTATTTCGTAAAAATGTTACAAGGTATGCACATTTATTTAAATCATAATCGAATTGCCCCTCAAGGGCTATTGTATGTGTGTATGTATATATATATATATATATATTAGTGAAGCAGTGGAAGGGATGTCTGTGGAAACCGCAACCATGGTGGGAATTGCCAGATCTGCAACAGTGTTGTGTCAGTTATGTTGGCTGGTAGTGGAAATGGAGTTTTGCTCATCCGGACTAATAAGCCTTACGTTTTAAAACGAAGCTCGACTACCTGCAGATGTTTCCTCATTAACTTTTAAGCTGTTATAAGCAAGTTTGATGTATGCGCCTCAGCGAATCGGGTTGTTCCGTCTCTCAGCATATGCAGAGATATATCGCTTTAAAGACTGCGCTTAGTTCAGCTACTTTATTCAGACTTTGCTAGACTTTCAGAAGGGGTCGGGGCTGTAAGCCTCTTAAGTGTTAGAAGAAAATACCATCTGATTGGGAAGAAGAAGATAGTTCATAGAAGTCCCGGTGAAAACAATTCTGAGCGTGCTGAAATGTCGTACATCAGCAGTTCTATTGAATAAGCAACCAAGCAACTTAACAAAATCCAGCCTATTTTCTCACCTTTCATGTCTCTGAGATGTATTTTAATATTATCATCCTATCTATGAAATTGCATCCTAAGTGGTGTATTCTCTTCAAGTTTTCGAAAAACCTTTGTACGCCTCCCTCGTCTTTTTCGTTTCAGGTGTTTACCCCCACATGTCCCGTCTTCGTTGGTTTAGTTGGCCTAACAATATTCGGTGAAGAATAGGAATTATGAGGTTCATGTGCGTGTTCTACGACCACGTTTACTTAATTCCAAATGTGGTCCTAAAATCTTTTATGAAACAACCGCACTCTTTACTGTTCTTGTACTAATTCATGTAAGAACTTACGGTTACAATAACAGTGTTATGCAGGGTTAGCAGATAAGTAGGCAAAGTGTTCCGAATTGTGGAGTGGAACTAATATAACAGTTGTATACTAAGAAGGTAAAGGTGAAGAAATCCCTTTACAGGCCTGTACAGGCCCTGAGGTTTCCATGAGCTTGAGGCTCCAAAATTTCAAGACAATCGGCACATGAAAGGTGGTAAGATTGTCAGCCCTACGCACCGGCCGCTTCCCCCCCCCTCAGGAAATGCCCCTGGTACTCATTTCTGTTTGAGGCTTCGTCGACTCCCGGGCCATATTGCGGCCGGAAGGAGTATGAAAATTTTTTTTTCTGTAAAATTTTTCCTGATATCTGACACAGTTGCTTTGCTTGAGACTTCCGATATCGCCCGCTTGTCCTTTTGACATTAGTAGAATTAAGTTGGAGATGAAATTGGAGCATTCTTGGAATTTTACTGACAGGGGAAAAGCAGAGTAATCCGATAAACCTGAACAGTATTTACACATCCAGTTCACACATCACAGAAAGTAAGCAGTCTTCTTTATCAATAACAAACTTTCGGTTATCGGCACACCGTCTAGATAACGGGTTGAACGGTCCGCGGCTCGTATTCCGGTAAGGAAAATTTTATTTTCTTATTTTTCAAAAGGTATAGGCCGCCCGATCCAGCTTTCCTCTCCGTGAATCCCGGGGTTTTTTTTCCCCAAGGGTAAAGTTGCCGGAGCATTAAGTTAAACACTCACCCCTATCTAGTGCCGAGGATAAGAATGAATGGAGCTTCACCTCTGCTATCCCTATACGCTTTAATGGCACGGACAGGGAATACTTTACCTTTTTATCTTACTTTAGCCTGTTTATTTCAGTTGCACAAACCACAAAAAAAATTAATGTGGGCAGAGCACAGAAATTTTGAAAGTGAATCTTATGTTTATTGGACCGTGCATCATTGTGATAGTTGAAGAATAAAAGACCAACTTGATGTCACTTGCTGTTTTATTTCACTTCTTATGCAATCAACATGTTTCGGACATTAATATATCCATCATCAGGAGCTTGCGACTGTGCTGTTGAGTTACCACATCGGTCGTTTGGTTCTCGGTTCGTTGTGTGTTGGAGGCTGAAGCCTGCAACACGGACACCACTCAAACCCAGCCGCACCAAATCTCCAACACACAACGAACCGAGAACCAAACGACCAATGTGGTAATTCAACAGCACAGTCGCAAGCTCCTGATGATGGATACATTAATATCCGAAACGTGTTGGGCACATAAGAAGTGAAATAAAATAGCAAGTGACATCAAGTTGGTCTTTTATTCTTCAAAGTTTGAAAGATGCAACCCTTTTATCTACTTTTTGAAGGTAATTTTTAATTATTAATGCCTTGCTAAAACATGTTAATTTTGCTGCCTTTTTGCTATTTCTGAAACTAGCGCGGCGCTTTATTTAGCACACTTTTAAAAGCGGGACGTCGTACCTGAGAACTTCCACCCGGATATCGGCCGGGTTCGCCTTTGTTCTCTGTAGAAGAACGCTGCGAACTGTTTCATTTTAAATACCAAGACCTTGATTTTTGCCTCCAGTTCATTGTTCACGGTCATCTTGACATGTGTAACGCTGTTAAACAGTCAAATTTTGAGAGTGGAAGAAGAGCAGTATGCTGAATATCGGCACAATAGTTCTGATTTTATAGTTCGCAGTTTTTTGTATGAAGTGCAGAATAAAGAGATAAAGCTTATGCAAAATATAGAACTGCATATTGAATTTTGAATATAAAAGGTAAAGTGATCCCGTTACAGGCCCGGTATGGCCCAGAGGGTGGGTAGAGATATAGCTCTACTCTTCCATGACCGCGGCACTAGAAGGTGATGAGTGGTCAGCAGCACGCTCCGACCGCAATTTACCCCCGGGAAAGACCCGGTACCCATTTTACAGGAGGCTGGGTGGGTCCCAGGTCCGGACTGGACGGGCAGGAAATTTCGTCCCCACCGGAATTCGATCGCGAACCGTCCAGCCCGTACATAGTCACTATACCAACTGAGCTACCCGACCCACTTGAATTTTAAATATAGTATATTATAAATACTTCTGTCTTGTGGTATGTGACTTTATGTAGTCTGGTGTAAATCTGTCCCTTCTTTCATGTAAAATTATTACTGTGAGAACCTCAAATTTTGTGTAATTTATTATTCATTAATTAGTATTTTATTGAGATGTACTCCTCTGCTTTTAAGGAAAGAATTTGCCTATTACCCACTGGCAGTAAGACGTTAATCTAGTCTGAAGGCATTCACTTATAGCGACAAGGATATTAAGTCTGGCTGTAAACAATAAAATGTGTATAGCTTCTTCAGTCTAAAACAACTTTTATTACACAGATTGCCATTTGAAGACAATTAAATGACCAAATCGGCAACATGGTTCGACTTCTTTATAAGGCCAACTTCAGACTGTTATAACAAAAGGTGTGTTGATATACAATTTGCAATGTCTATTAAAACATGTATTGTTTATTGGAAAACAATGGGGATGCCTGGACTAAAAATCATAAGCCTGGCAATTTCATTTGCATGAACTGTGTGTAACAACCGTCTCAACGAATCTGACGTTCAGGTGACGGTGCATCGTGAAAATTCTTATAATAAAATCAACTAGATGAACTAATTTCTCAAATTTATTTTCGGAATAAAACTCTATATCATGCATTTTGCTGACAGCTCTTAAGCTTTGAGCTGTCAGCAAACCTGTATGAAATATACCATTGCTGTGTGTACAGTGAAAAACTGCTGATGATGGACAGAGGAAGTGTCCGAAACATGTAGAGTTTTATTCCAAAAATAAATATGAGAAATTAGTGCCTCTAGTTCGTTTTATTATAAGAACCGTCTCGACGTTTCGCTGTGACCACTGATTGGAAGTCAACAAACCTAAACCTGTATATGTCTTCCGTACTCCGAGTACTTTGTGACCGGCAATGAACGCCGCCATTGTTTTCGCAGTAATTTGCTCGAAGTCTGATTTTAAAAACGATTAACGTTCATAAAACAATTTTTAACCTTTACAATACACGAATGACAGGCTTTATGTCTTGTTTTGAGGGAAGGTGTTTGAGAGGAGAGGAGAAGAGAGGAGAAGAGAGGAGATGATAAATAACAAAATGAATAAAATAACCTACTGGGTAATTATGTAGTCTCTAGTGTAACTGTAGTTAATCCCTCAGCCGTTGTGCGAAGAATTTGTTTGTAGTGAAGTGGCCACCGTGAACCTGAGGCAGTAGTAGTGTCACAGTTTCTGACATCTCTGCGCCTTGTATGGCAGCTGTATTCAATCGGTAGTTCAGATATGCGTCGCTTAACGACGGGGATACTTTCTGAGAAATTCGTTAGGCGATTTCGTCGTTGTGCGAAAGTGTACTTAAACAAACCTAGATAGTACAGTTTAGCATGTTACTGTACTGAATACTGTGGGAAATTGTGACACAATGATAAGTATTATAATATTATAATATTATGGGACCACCGTCCTATATGTGGTCCGTCCTTGACCGAAACGTCGTTACGCGGCGCCTAACTGTACCACTCGCGGTGCTCAGCGGGTCGTCTGTTGGTATGCTTAGTTAATTCAGAATTGCCATGTTTTTTCATAATTCATTTTTAAAGATATTAATCGCTCTCCTTAAATTGTTTTAAATACATTTACATGGAAAGGGAAATATGAATTATTTATAAAGTTAAAATAGAAGACTGAAGAGTTTGTTATAATTTTCAGTATCTGGAGGTAGAAGTAAATGTTCTTTTTTTTGTGAGACAGCGGTACGCGAAGGATAAACAGTTGAAGAACGTTGTTTTATAGTACCCAGACCTTCTTTACTGTGCTTAAAAAATCCTCCTGCAAGTTCCTACCTTATCCTTACGAATCCAGTTCAAAACATCATACCCAGTTTCTTCAAGGCTTATTTTAATATTATCTTACTGTGTTTGATAAAGTACTGGACGACTGGGTGATTGGGTTTCAGTTCTCTGCAGAGGCAGAGATTTTACTCTTTTCCACATCGTCTAGAAAACCTCTTTTCAGATGGAGCAGGTGGGAATTTTCTCCAGGTTTAAACTAGCCGGGAAGTGGAAGTGACCACTTACCGCCATCTGCTGCCATGTTTAAGGTGCGGTAAGCTGCACCTCACTCCCACATATGCCTTCGTAGCCTGGAGCTTATTTAAACACATAGCTAATTTTACGTTTCTCTATCCAGTGAGTGTTATAGAATTTCCGTGAATATATTTATCATTTCGCGCTCGAATCCACATACGTCAGTGTAAAACAGTGGCTATAAACAAGTGTTACCAAATAGTGTGTGTGTGTGTGTGTGTGTGTGGCTGTCTAAATGTCTGCGATAATTCAGCTGCACTAATACGGATAGAAAATACATTACTTGCTGTTCGTCACGTTGTTGAGCTGGATGTTTATGTATTCCCTGCTGCACGTATAAATCTGTTCTCGCAGGCTGTTGTCAGTGCACAAAGATATGAATGATTTTGCTTCTGCTTCATTAACTATTTGTCATAAAATTCATTTTCTTAAATTAGTTTTAAGTATGACAAATTACTTCTATGACATCATAGGACCGTGATGGGGGGGAAAAAAAGACTTTTTAAAATTGAACATTATGCAATTTATGAAGGTAAACTTTTTTTTAAAAACAAAGCTTTTAGGTCGTAACCCTATCATAATTCTTGCTACGTGAGCCTAACGACTTTTGTTACTCTCTTAGTTTATTTAGAAATGTCGTAATTAGGTGTATTTTAATGTGTTGTAAACCAGTGCCTGTAAATAATAACGAAACAAGCCAATGTAGTACGCTAAGATTTATTATAGATACATTACGTGCTTTCGCGTAAAGCATTGTGTATCAGAATATGATGTTCTAATGGACAGAGTAGTGTGAGTATAATTATAAGAGTATGTGACTCTTACGTAATTTGTTAAATCTATTTTCTATGATCAGGTAGCCATTTGAAGTACGTTTATCGTTACTTGCACCACCTGTTTAACAATAACAGTAGACGTATGAACGTATGAACGTAACAGTGAGACGCGTTCGTGTAATTATTTTTCCTGTTGAAAGCAATAAGTATTACATATTCTGAGTGCGTTTCTCTAGCCTTAATTATCCAGCATGCAAATCGCATGTGCCTAATTATTCTGTAATCTCTGGCTTGTGTGGCTATACAACATTTTTCCATATTATCTCAGAAATGGGACGATTTTTGGAAAAGGGTTATTGAGAATAAAATGTGTGTCGATTCTGTCCACAACTGTTGTCTGATGCACATCTCATTGTAAGATGAATTTGGCGAAATATTAATGTAAATGTAATGAGGTCTTCATGTAAATTGTACGTTTTTCTGGTCAGACTTTAATGAAAATTGTATTTTATGGACAGATTTTCGGAAAACAAACAAGAACTTCCTGAATGTCCTTCCCGTAGGAATCGAGTCGTTCCATGCGGACAGACTGACGAACAGACAGACAGGCAGTGGCACAGACAAAAAGAGATGCAGACAGTCGGACAGATGGACTAGACGAAATTAATAGTCGCTTTTCGCGATTTCTGAAACACGCGCCTAAGAACGTCTGAATTTAGCTCACAAACGGTAGGTATAAGCCTGTGTTTTGTATGATTCTCAGAATAAACAGCATTAAGACATTAGTGTTTGTGGCGCAGACTGAGCGTTTACTCAAAGGTACGGAAGGATTTTTAAATACTGACTATGCGAAAAACGTGATTCATAGTGCTAAAATTCGTATTATTAAATGTGTCTAATATACTGCAGATAACGTACGCTTTATGGAGCTAATAATCATTCAGCTAGCTCAAAAATTCCACATATTTTCTGTTGCACGAATGTTTATCCCCTGTTCATAAAAAAATACATTCATGAGGCTGCTTCCTGAGACAAGCTGACACTTTACATCTTTAAAGATTCACATTAGTATTATATACCTAACATTTCCTCTGATTCTTTCCATTTTCAGTGTGATTTATATTGTTGTCCAACTTCCTTCCCCAGACACATTCATGATGGAAATATATACATATAACATAATGTGGAGCTATTTCCCTTTCGCACGCAGCCATTGGATATCTGAAGGCATGGTTTTGGGGGTACGGAAATTGAAAACAGAGCGAAATTGTGACGTCAGTAACAGTCCCGCTGTGCTGTTCATCATTTAGTTACGTTCTCAATTATCAGAGAAAGTCTCGCTTGTCACTGGTTACAGATACTCGGGCCGATGCCTGAACACTTACAGAAGTCTCAAGGTCTCTATTCTAAAAGCATTCATTATGACAATTATTCCCGAAGCCCCTCTGCTTCTAAGCGCCCTCGAGTTCCTGCGCAGAGCTCTGCTTTTTCGTCTGTAATAGATCGAGAAATGGATGGACGTGCATGAAATTTGACCTTGGAGAATATTGCAGAAACGTGATGTAACATTCCAGTTTTAACACTTGTTCATGAACAGTTACATATAATTAACCCATCGCCTACGGATGATGCTTAGAGAGAGTTCCATTCGTCCTTACATGCCACACCTTTTTTGAAACCGATTGTGTTTTCAACCGTACAGTGTTGACAAATGTTTCTATTTATTAAAAACCGAAACTTCGTAAGTTAAAAATTAATTTATGTTAAAATGTATTAAAATAAGTGTCGCAGTAGTACTTCTGTTAAATATTTGATCGATATTCTTGTTTTATGTATGTAGAAATAATAAGATGCCATTTGGATGCCGTTTAAGTAACATTATTTTTAAACCAATTGACACCTGAAACTTACAACGTTCACAACCTGAATCTTACAACGCTGACAAAAGTTTTTATAGATTAAAACCCGAAACTGTGTAGTTTAAAAATCAATTTATATTTGTTGTAGTCCTATATTATATATGTTTGGTCGATTTTCTTATTTTGTATATGTACAAATAATACGAATTCATAGCCTCCGAGGGATGCAAAAGTTTGTAATTGACATAAAAGTTTGATCTATCTTAGGTAGATTATAAATGACGGTAGTAAGACATTAGCATTGTGATACCTGAATGTTAGTTACTCTGTAAAATCAGTCCCATTACAGGTCCGAGGTGACCAGAGGGTTCCAGGAAGTTAAGGTTCCCAGATTACGTGACAAAGGCACAGGATGGTGATAAGGTTGTCAGCCTTATGCACCGGCCGCCTTTACCACCAGGAAGTGCTCCTGGTACTCATCTCTGTTAGAGGCTGAGTCGACCCAAGGGCCATAGTGCGATCGGAAGGATTATGTCAATAAAAAATTGCAATAACACCGTCTGGAATCGAACTAGCGACCTTCCGATTTGTAGCATAGCACCTTAACCACTTTGCTACCCCGGTCCCCTATTTTGTAAAATAATATTCGTAAAATTAAAGAGAAAATACATTTTTATTTCAGATTAATATGCTCATTATATTCAGAGCTAATTAATTTCGGGCAACTCTTGTATGCTGTACCAGCCTTTCCACTTTAAGATTCCAATAATTGACAAATGAAGCCATAATATTTTCATGATTTATATCACTCTTGCAGCCAGTGCTTCACCATTAATTCGCAATTACAGTGAAGTTCCACTTTGCTCATTTAAGATTCCAGCCCTGCAGTTTACAAATTTGAGGAGTTGGTAGGAATTGTTCGTCCTTTACCCCCTAGTTGGATATGACAGTTTGCACCTGGTAACCACACATTCTCTGAGTAGGAGCTTTCACTTGATTAACACAAATTTCCTTCTACAGGTACGCAAATGTAGTTACTTTCACAAAGCTGAATATTTTAAATTCTTCAGCATTATTTAATCATGCCGCTCTCGTGCGTCCCTGAGTTAATTTGGCAGATACACGCAAAAATATTCGATGCCTGTACCTGAATGTTAAATATTGTCCGCTAATTACTTTACGTAAAATATGTAAACTGCTTTTTTCAATATGGTGATTGGTATATGTGCTGATCGTCACAGGAGTAATCACTGTTTCCTCTTGTACTGAGGTCTCATATTGCCCTTCAAAAGATAGGATTTTCAGAGAGAAATATCCACTGCTGGGCAAAGATACTATTCGTAACTAATGTTTATTGGACCGTGAATCATTGTGATGCCCTTTAAAAGATAGGATTTTCAGAGAGAAATATCTAATGCTGGGCAAAGATACTATTCGTAACTGATGTTCATTGGACCGTGCATCATTGTGATGCTCTTTAAAAGATAGGATTTTCAGAGAGAAATATCTAATGTTGGGCAAAGATACTATTCGTAACTGATGTTCATTGGACCGTGCATCATTGTGATAACTGAAGAATAAAAAGCCAACTAGATGTCACTTATTATTTTATTGTACTTCTTATAGGCTCAACATGTTTCGGGCACTACTATGCTCATCATCAGGACCTCGCGATTATGATGTTGATTACCACATTGGTCTTTTCGTTCTTGGTTTGCTGCAGCCTGCAGCCCGGACACTACTCCAGCCTAACCGTACCTAACCTCCAACATACAGCAAACCAAGAACGATACGACCATTGTGGTAATCAATATCATAGTCGCGAGCTCCTGATGATGGGCTTAGTAATACCCGTAACATGTTGAGCCTATAGGAAATACAATAAAATATTTGGTTTTATATTCTTCAACTATTCCTAATATTTTCTCTCATTGGTCTCAATTCTTTTGTCATTAATTGCTATAATATTACAACCTTCTAAGATGTCCATACATCTCAGGTCAGTAGAGCATGAAGTAAATTAATCATTTTATAATTCGGTTTGACCGTCTTCGGTTTCTACAAGAATGCTCCATGATAGCACCTTGTTTAGGCCGCGGTAAGCTTTCATGGGTACGGTAATTTCCTCTTGTACCACTCTGAACGAATTCTGAAATAGCAGCAATGTCTTGTGTCACTGCTGTACAAACCTTCCGCCCCGTCATAAACAGTGTCAGTAATATGGAAGGTAAATATGCGGTTTAGTGTCGTTTGTTTCCCTGGAAATTTTTGCGTGGTACCGTTGGTAGCAGACTCAGTAAATTCATGCTTGACCACCACGGAACGCCAAGATAGTCTTCATTTCCGCGGTGTCGTGCCAGACTTAATGAAGACGGAGCATCGTGATGTCACTCTTCTTGACGAGCTGACAGTCCCTGGCTTCTAAAAAATAATCTGTCAGTATTAAGTAAGTCGACGTGCTGACATGTTGGTTATTAAATGCAAACTTTCTAACCTCACTCCAATAGAAAGTCTAAATATTTTGTGGCAGTATTCATTACTGCTGATCTTACTGTAACCTCTGCAGATCTTGTTACCTGTTGTTTTGTAGGAACCAGACTTTTTATGTGTAATGCATGCTCTGTCACAACAGGTAAAAAATGTAAATTCGAAGTTATGGCAACAATGATGATTGATATTTGCTGTGATATGATGACTTGTAGTTTCGTAGGAGTTTGCTGCTTCCCTCTTCGCTTTCCAGAAGTCTGAAATTCTTGCATAAATGTAGGATGACATAAAAGTCTTCTTATCAAGATTATACCCACGTTTCAAGGAAGTAATACCTAATTTACAACCACCGGAAGAAAATTACAGTTGGGAGGTATAGAAATTTTTTAAATTGTTTACCTCCATGTTTAATGTACATTTCACGTCTCCAAAGCACTTATTTGGAAATGCCTGTATTTAAGGCTTTTAAATAAACTCGGAATTTTTCTTCCTTTAAGAAGACGAGAATGCGCTTTATGTCTGTTTATACCCCAAATCAAGAAATCACAAGACGTGAGATTAGAAGGCCATAGAGACTATTAAAGTGATGAAAGTTGACCAATCCAGGTAGCAAATTCCTGATGAAGAAGAGCGCAAGATGGAATAAAGCCCCATCATGCTGCTGTACTGCACTTCTAGGTCATGGTGTTTTTTAATTTCCGGCTTCCCTGTGCTTTGCAGAAGTTCCAGTTAAGTGTTTACATATAGAGAACCCCAGTGAAACGATATCTAGTTTCAACGCCTGCCCAACGTGCTTGCCCAGACAGTCAATCCTGGAACATTAATTTCTTCTTCTATCGCTAAGTGTGTCTTTCTAGCACTCAGTAAATACGGTTATGACCATTTATTGTAATATTGGTAATGACTACTGCTTTGTCAGCCTAGAGGATAATTTTTGTATGTCCGGAATCATCGTCGTGAAATATCAGAAACTTCTCACAGTATCTCAGGCGTTCGTATGGTCCTTTGATCTTCAAGGTACGCAGCAAGTGACTTTGTACGGATTTTTTTTTTGTTTCTTTGTGAGGACGTGACATGAAGGTTATGCTACGTCGTAACATATCCAGTTCTGTTGAAGGTATTTCATGCAGTACAATTCTCTCTTTTCTGACCCAGGCAATCTCGGCTTGTCACATCTTCCTGTCTGCAAAACTCCCATTTGGCATTGTCCTTGTGATTAGCGGTTGCTTGTTTGGTTGGTCGTTGGACACATTGAAAACGTTCAGTAAATACTGCAATTACTTCTTGCGAACTGCATTTTCTTCCACCATGTTTGCCACAAAACGTTTATTCTGTTCCTACTTTTCCGTTCGTATTTCACTGATTTGAGCATTTGAACTGAGTACACTTACCATTGACACAGTGACTGATAGAAACAAGAGCTAGTTTCGGCAGAATTTTGCCCAAAATTTTAAATGGTGGCGGTAACATCAAGTGAATATAATCACAGTGAAGGAGACCACATCACTATCTTGACATATTGAATTTTAGGACACCTGTTATTGAGGGCGTTCAGAATGGAATGTTGATAATTTTGAGAAGTAAGAGAGCATGTAATTGGACGATGGAGAACGTTGAATGTGGTGTTGCTGCAGGTTGCCTTTGTCGATTGTGATGTATGATGACCATTTCAACGGCGTCAAACAGTACTAAGCTCCATAATTAATCACGTCGCCATCGGTGAAGCCCGTAACAGTCTAAGCTAATGGTTACCTTTCTCGTTAGCGTCGATTGAGGAATTGCTGGATTCTAGCTCCAACCAATTAAGCTCTCAGTTTCCTGTTTGTAAGATACTATGTGTACACTTGCGAATAACTCGCACCTAGAAAATATTTTATCAACAAGGATTTATTTATAGATCTGGAAAAGCACTTAACAATATAAAATATTTAATGTTATCAATCTACCATTTTTCATCCGCTGTCGACGCAGTTCAATAATTGCAGCAGTGACGTTGTCAAATAAAGAGGACTGGCATAATTCCGCATCGCGTTGGTCATAGGAAAAGAGCAGGCGACTGTGGACGTATTCCAACACGTTCAAGTGCCCGACTTTGAACGTTATTGATTGTCATAGCAAAGGTAATTGTGGTCCGAAATTGGCTTCTGCACAGTTTGAATGAAATGGTAGGATCTGATAGTTGAATGAAGAGAGACAAACTTGATGTCACTTGCTTTATTATTTCATTATTTAATGCTCAACATGTTTCGGATGTTAATACATCCATCCTCAGGAGCTTGCGACTTATTTGTGTGAGTTATTTCATGGGTTGTATTGCTCTGGTTCGATGTGTGTTGGTGTTACGTTGTGATTTGGCTGGGGTGGTGTGGTATCCGGATGCAGGCTGAAGCCTGCATCCGGATACCCAGCAATACAACCCATGAAATAACAAATAAGTCGCAAGCTCCTGAGAATTGATGTATTAACATCCGAAACATGTTGAGCATTAAATAATGAAATAATAAAGCAAGTGCCATCAAGTTGGTCTCTCTTTATTCAACTATCAAAATGATGCACGGTCTAATAAACATAAGGTAGGATCTGATGGACACAACCGAATCCTGGGTATAAGAATAGTTTTTCTGCAGCCAATAACTTACGGCTGCTATGCAGTGATACTGCAAGCCCCTTACGCTCTTGTGCTGCCACCAGCGGAGGGCGAGGGAAGATAACATATTTCATATACTTCGCATGGCTTCCGGTAGAAGGAGCACCATAAATTTATTACGTTAGTCTTTTGAAAAAAATGTATTTTTTTTTTAAAGTATTAATAAAAATGAAGAAGATTTCGGTTAATACGAAATCACAAACTTCCTAAAGATGTCTAATCTTGAAAAGATCCGTTTGGTAGTTCAGTAAATTATGATGTCGCAAATTACATAAACGACGTAGAAGATTAAAAGACGAGCATTCTGAAGACGTCACCTGCTTAACCTACCTGCCAGCTGCCAGTTTCCCAATTAATAATGATCATAGTCTCAAACTATTAAATGATATCCAAACATAAGCAGGCTATAATAGTGATAAGTCCTGACTTCTTTTCTTGCAAATATCAGAGCGAGGATTCGTACTGTGAAAGCTGTTACACCCTTATCAAAGTACAACGGATGTAGATGGCTTGTAACAAGTCCTTCAAATCTAACACTAATGAGATAAACACTGCAATAACCCAACATTTATAGGGGTGTGTATGGAAGCAAAACTTAGCTACATAACTGGTCACAAATCTGTGGCCTGCGTTGTATATATAGATTCCATGTGTAAACTGTAAACAAATACAGGCATGTACCCTTCTTCTTACTTTGTCGTAGTACGACTGACCTACTGCCTTCAACACACACGGCTTAATTACAGTGAAAGCTTCGTGTGCAGACGGATTTTTTTTCCGCTGCATTAAATAATAAGGAACTTAATACTTTATTCATCCACATAACGTGCTACTTGATCGATGAAAATTATAGGTAAGCGATATGACGTCGGCATGAGAGATATGAAGAATTTAAAAAAAGAGTCTTGGGTATTAAATTCTGAATGGAAAATGTCAGTAGATGCTAATAAAATGGGCAGTCAACATAAGTTTAGGAGAATGTGGGCTATATTTATTTGGCTCAGAACAGGGTTGGGTATAATACTTTTTGTGAACACAATAATGCATCTTGTTGCTGTAACAGGTGAGAAATTTATTGAACAAATGTGCAGAACGAATCTCCTGTGTGGAATTAGCTGACCTGAGAGCACATTTTTGTTATTTGAAAGTATTTAAAGTTATCAAGTGAAGTACTAATTTAAACGTGAAATATGAGGATGTCTCGTTATGTGATATTTACAACGAGTTTGCATTAACTGGTGGTTCTGTTGGACGGGGATGGAGAAGGGCTGGTGTGGTCAATGTCTCGGCTGTCTCCGGTCTTTTGTTTAATCGATAGAACAATTGACTTCAGCTGACATACGGTGCACTGCAGTCCAGAAGTGCAGCAGCAGTATCCACTCTCTTGAAACACAGTGGGGGATGAAGCTTTCGAAATGGCGAACAATCATATTCTGTAACATTGTAACCAACAGAGGTCTCCGCAAAGACGTAACAATTCCTAGGCTATTCAGGAAATTCCTCAAACTGAGTGGATCCTGTATGTTTAGTATCATTTTCGTAAGTTTCACTCCTTTTCTCTCTCCTGAGCCGGCTTATTCCAGTCCTGGTCGTAATATATTTCTGTAAGATCCCTTTTAATATTATAATTCCAGCAATACCTGAATCTTCAAAGTGCTCTCGAAGAGTCAGGTGTACAGTCTGTTCTAAATTCCTCTTTCTGTTTCATATGTACCACATTAATATGCGTCTTTGTAATATAACGTTCCTAGCTAACGAAAATATTTCAAGAAGCAGAGTTTATTTTAGGAAATAATATTCCTCACGTAGTCGAAATAATTCTCGCATTTTTTGGAATCCGGATGATCATGAACCTGTACAGAACAGCCCGCCATTGGTCCCTAACCCAAGATAAATCAGGCCTTCCCACGCACCCCACACACTCTGTCTTTAAGATCTATTTGATTTTTAAACTACCAGTAATGCGTGTACGAGTCTATGCCATATGGTCTCTTCACCTTAGATATTCTGACCAAATTGTGTAAGCAATTCTCAGTCTTATCCATGTGCTACATGCTCCCTGCCCTCAAGCCCAAGGACCTGTATTATATCGTAACATGATTCTGAACGATGAGGAATTTTCGGGTTCTTACACAACCCTTAAGCTGGGACACCACCCCATGTCTGCAGCCGTGACTTCCTACGTCCCGTTGTCTACGGTCCGCCTTCTCAGCCCTCAGCCTGGTGAAGCGCCATGCCGTGCTGATTTGAACCAAGCCAGCCTTTGTTAATCTTTGGATCCTGGCTTTGCATACGCGAAATTTCCGTGCTACATGTGATCCGTTTCGTGGTTTTGAAAACTAATAGCACTCCAGTTGACCAATTCTTATATTATTTGGGGTACACGTTTTCGCATTTGGTTAAGGCACTGCGCTACAAGCCGGAAGGTCGCGGGTTCGGTTCCCGATGGGTCCATTGGGATCTTTTATTGTTTAATTTTTCCGGCCGCTCTGTGGGCATGGGGTTGACTCAGCCTCTAACAGAATTGAATGCCAGGGATATATCCTGGGGGATAAAGGCGGCCGGTGCCTAGGGCTGACAGCCTTTCCATATTCATCTGCCAAATTGTTAGGAATTCAGGGAGCCTCAAACTCTTGGAGCCCCAAGGGCCTCTCAGGCCTCTGTAGGGACTGATTTACTTTTCACCTTTACCTTATATTATTTAACGTAGATGTATCGACTACTGGAATCACATTAGCTCTTAATGCTGTTAGATCGCCAATGCTCCTGTCCCAAAAATCGACATGAGGAGTTTAAGGTAGAAAGCATGGGTAGGCTTTCACTGCCAGGCCGTGAAGGCATATACAAGGGTTAGATTTACTGATCCAAACACGCTTGTTCTCGGCATTAGATCGAGTCGATTTTTAAAATTCAAGCGCCGGCCGCTTTTTCCTTGGAAAATCCCAAGGTACCCATTATATACGAGGCTTCGTGAGCCCTACAGTCCTATCGGGAATCGAACCCTGTATCGCCCAATGCGTAGTGTAGTCGCTGTATTGTCCACGATATCCTGGCTTGTGGATGGAGAGACGACAGCCACTGACAGCGTAATATTTTAATTTCGCCCAATTTCAAAATTGGTGCCTTGCAAATTTAACTCTCGAGTGTTACAGCTTCGTCAGCGTAACGAGACGAAGAATGTGAAGTGCAGGCTTTAAAAAAACAGCTCTAGTTTTACCGATTTTTTACTGAACTCCAAGTCGATTCGGTAGGATATAAATTTCAAACACCCTCAAAAACCCACAAAGGCATAATGCATTAAACTATTACTAAAACCGTGCATGTTTGGATTCTAAATACTGAAACGAAAACAGAAGTGCAACTTCAAAAATCTGCTCTACCCCGTACCAATCAGAAAAACACACTTACTGCACTGAATTTTAATACTTCATATGAAAATATGAAATTTGATCATCTTAGGCATGTGTCTTTCTGTATATCTGAGACAGTGCATATTTTATTTAATGAATGAGTTACATTAATATCACATAATACTGATCCCAGTGGCAGCGCGATGTACGACGTGGATCTCCGGCTACTCGTCTGCTGGGATTGCGGGTTCGAATTCCGCTGGGGACATGGAAGTCTGTTGTGAGTGTTGTGTGTTGTCACGTAGAGGTCTCTGCGTCGGGTTGAACTCTCGTGCAGAGGAGTCCTTTCGAGTGAGTGTGGTGTGTCTGAGTGTGATCGTGAAGTCTTGATAATGAGGAGGCCCCGGCCAACTTGGGGCTGTTGCACCGTGGAAAAAATTTCACGTAACACCAGCTAAGTGTATTGTTACTAATTGGAGTTGTTACAATAAGATATTTTCAATATTTAGGAATCGAACTTTTCATTGAATACGTGCTAGTTGTGAAGTCAAGAACTTAAGGTTTTCTCACTACACTAGAATAATTGTAATGAAATTTGTGACAGAAATAAAATTAGAAAATTTCATTGTTGTTGGTGGTCAAGGTGGAGCAATCTCACATAGACGATATATGGCCCGCCCGAAACGTCTCTTTTATACAGAAATCGACGTCGACAGATCGGCTGGGCATATTCAGACCCCACGAGCGCTGAATTTGGAGATAGGCCCCTTTTTAATTTTCATTTTCTCCTTCATAAATATTTGTTTGTACGCTGTATGTATTTTTTTCTATGGTATGGCATTTGTGCTGCTAAACTTGTGCATTAATAAATACCCACTCAATTTAATCGACTTTTCAATTAGTTACACGTAAGCCTTTCGAAGTGGCGGCCATTACAGGCATTACAGCGACTCTCCTTGTACTGGCTCACCCTGAATAGTTTCTCACGCTACTTGCACTGTAGCCAGCAGAATATCTAATGTTTTACACAGGGTCTCATAACTTAGACTCTCTTGAACTAACCCCAAAGTAAGAAGACAAGCTGGGACAGGTCAGGCGATCGCGGTGGCCAGGAGACGGACCCACTCTTCCCACACACTATCAGCCCAGCGATCACAAACTGCTGCCTCCAGGTTATTTCTCATAGCATGAGTAAAATGGGCAGCTGCACAACCATTGTGGCACTAGGCACGCTGGTTGCCAGCCACAGAACCGACGCCGATTTCGGTACGAAGTAGACGTTTCGGACAACATGTTTCTTATCCCAAATCGCCCCCCTTCGGCCCCCTAAAACTCCCAAACGTCCGTCAGTCATATTCTGTTACACACTGTGTGTTGTCAAATGATTAGTGAATTGGGGGCAGAGAAAACGTGGAAGGAAGCAAGCATGAACTGGTGTCAGGTACTGATCAGTTCATCTCCTGGAGCCACCGAGAGAACACTAACGTTCTGTCAGAATAGACGGTGTTCTGGCCTAGATTCAAATAGAGCATCTCTGAAATTCAAAACAAACATTATAATTTGAGCCAACTTGTTTACTTGCAATTGTTTGTATGTCGCGAAGGTGGGTGTTTCAGGCACAAGTATAGACCGCATATTTGAACAGAAAGTTACAGTAACAAATGGCGAAGTTATGGATTAGATCAGTAAATGCTGTAAGCCTCCTTGTTTGGATTAAGCATTTGTGTTGTGTTTCGTGATGGCCAGAGGTCAGCTTCTTGCTTGGTCTTGTAAAATATATAAGGCAGAAGTAGCGCAAAAAAGACAGGCAGTGAACGTGTAACGTAACTTCAGGGTTGACTGACCGTGCATCTTCCTTATGAAATAGATTGAAATGCCAACTTGATGCAACTAGGTAATTTTATTGATATATACTTAGCTCGACATGTTTCGGGTACATACGCCCATCATCAGGAGCATTAGATGTTGAGTTGCAGCATATGGTTTTCTGCACCGAGTTTTTGGATGGGTGGTGGTCCTGAGAACCGCTGCGTAGGTCGCGTGTACGGTGCGGACGGTGCCGTACAGCACGGCACCATCCGCACGTAATGCTCCTGATGATGGGTGTATGTACCCGAAACATGTCCAGCTAAGAATACTTCAATAAAATTAACTTGTTGCATCAAGTTGGCATTTCACATTACTTCATGAGGAAGATGCACGGTCAAACAACCTTCAAGTTTCCGTAAGCAGATTCTTGTGAGGACAACTTAACGTGCTGTACACCTGAACGCTAAGAACTCGGACTGATTCCTTCATATATCGTCATGACCCATCATGACTAAAGAAGCTACTTGAATGAGACCGTCGAATTCTCGTTTGTCGGTATGAATCTTCCTTTGTCACCTTGCGTTCAAGGTGAACTCGTATCGGGCGAGTACCTTTCCACCCTGTGTTACCTTACGAGTACTTCATGTTGTGTCTATGTATTTTAGGAACGAGCCAACCAGACTGTTATCAACTTTCACGGTTGCTCACAGCGTATTCGAAACTTGACGATTTCTGGAGCAATGGCCTTCCATCCCTAAGTCAAGTTGTCTTCAATTGACCTCTACTGTGAGTTTTATGACGCGCCGTAGGGACTCGAGATGTGACCTCTGTACTCAGTCACCATTCTGACGTATACGGATGATTTCGAAACGCCCGTAACTGAGGGCTAGCAGTCGTTGTGCCTCATAAACAAATGTACAGCACAATGCAATGCTCGGCTGTACGTGTGACGGGACTGGCCGCCATTTTACATACAACACTGTACCACTACACTCTACACGCACAACTACACTCCTTCGTATTACTTAGTCCATGGTGCAGAGTCCTTCTTGAGAAGCTAACTGGTTTGCAGCTAGTCGAGAAATTCCCCGCATTTCACGGAACCCCAAGGTTCATTACCGCACTCACAAGCGTCCGTCACCTGTCTCTATCCTGGGCCAGCCCAATCCAGTCCATATACCCACATACCACCTCCTGGAGATCCATCCTAATATTATCCACCCATCTATGCCTAGGTTTCCCCAGTGGTCTCTTTCCCTCCAGTTTCCCCACCAAGACCCTATACAACCCCCCTCCTCACCCATACGCGCTATATGTCCAGCCCAGCTCATTCGTATTACTTGAAAAAACAAATTTTTTTCTACTGTGGAATTCTAAATTATGGTTTGTTTTGAATAGCTCTGTGCACCAGGGTTCTTGCTGGTGCAGTGCGGTCTTAGTTTAATCTGCATTTTTGCCCTTTTTTTCTGGATTTCTCGCCAACATTACGCAAGTAGCTTATTTTGCGTTTGTGTAAAGAGTGTGGAGTTTTCTGTATCCATTACTGAGAATTATTACGTTTTCAATGAAACATTTTCATTCTTGCGTTTGTGTCAAATGTGTTTTTGTGTTAAATGTGCGTGTTTGTGTTACATGTGTGTGTTTGTGTGTTTTCCGACCGAAAACCTGTAGCTGGCTGCTGTCATTTCTCACTTATTTTACAATAAATTTGATAGTGGTTATTTTTTAATTCTTGCTTCTCATTTATCGTTATTTGTTCCGTATTCCCTAGCCGGTGCTTCCACACGTTCCCTCTTTAAGATGGGTCAGTTGTGTGTTCCAAAGTGTGCGCTCATGGCTATAGGGTGCTGGGGCAATAGCATTATCGAAACTGTCTTTGACAATGCCGCGCCTTTTGATACACGTAAAATTAAATTATTTTTCAATTTTTCGTGGCTTGGTCTCAATGCCGTCAGTAACTAAGACTATACAAAATGTAGATATACCGCGATCGGAAGACCCAGCTAGTTATGTATCCCATGTTTCATGAAGCCCAAATATCGAATACATCTTTTTCAAAATTGCCGTCAAAGACCCCTATCGTGCAATCAAGACAAATTCTGTCGCGGCACCTAGACGTATTCGGAAAGTTTCGAGCTCAAACCTCGGTCGGGTCATCAGCTACAACAAATGAGGTTTGCCTCTTTTTTCTCTGTTCCTCTAGGCAAATACAGTGATACCTCGGCTTACGAGTGACCTTGCTAACGAATTTTTCGGCTAACGAAGATTGTTTTCGCTTGTTTTTCGGACTCGGCTAACGAATATGGATTCGGCTAACGAATGTTTTAGTGGATGCGCGCGCTAACATAAAGCAGCAAACATGAACGGTCGGGCCATTCCAGAAGCTTATCTTTTCCGTCTGTATGTGTGTT
>Ga0136643_10001327_pt1 | contig 29843 bp, 26 predicted proteins | sample TergutLab28metaG_FD_96883 | JGI IMG/M metagenome (GOLD analysis project Ga0136643, IMG submission 96883) | Labiotermes labralis P1 segment gut microbial communities from Petit-Saut dam, French Guiana - Lab288 P1 (version 3) (version 3) | ecosystem: Host-associated > Arthropoda: Insects >... | reverse complement strand
GTGCAGTAACACACGTCTTGGTCTCCTGAAGATGGGCATAATGATGCCCGAAACATGTTGAGAAAGTGTTGATAATAAACATCTAACTGTTGCATCTTGTTGGTTTTCTCTCTCACTTCACATTACACCAATATTTTTATCTGTATAATAATCTTCAATGTGTAGTTTAAACCATGTGTTTTTTAACATCTGATGTTTTATATTTATGCATTGGTTGAAATACTTTGTAGTATTTTGATATATCAGTCCTTTGCAATTCCCCTCCATTGCGACATATAGGATGTATGCAATGTGTATGATATACTGTCATACACTTTTGTGCATTTGTTGGTTTTCATATCATATCTAATTGCTCAGTGCATGTTTATAGATCTTTTAAAATTAAACAGTTAGCATGTTGAATTTGTTTCTTGATCTCCAGGTAATGTTGGTAGGAGATTTCAAGGGAAAGAAAGTACAGGATGTGAAGAAAGCCCTGCAGAAGAAGCTAATCGATAACTTGGAAGCTGTTATATACTATGAGCCAGAGAGAGAGATAATATCCAGGTAATGATGTGAGCACATATTTGAGCAGTTTTCATCAACATCCTTATTGCTTTGTAAGCAGTGCAGCCAAACACTGGATTGGGTTTGGATCCTAGGGAGGTAAAGCCTTAGTATGAGAAAAGAGAAACATTTTATGTGTTTTGTGTGACCATTCTGAGAGCACAAATATTTGTCCATGCAGTGGTGTCCACACCCAGCATGAGGTAGGACCCTGTAGCCATCTTGGATTTGATCAATTCCTGCAAGTCATGATAGTTATGACAATAATTACAAGTATCAGACCATTCTAAGTTTCACTTTACAGGATTCCAAATTTTGCATATGCAAATTTATGATCTAACCTCTGAACTGAGCCACATGTGGCATTTTCAGCATTACTGTGTATAGGCATTTTGTTTCCATCCTACTTCAGGATGGACCTTATGGCCTTTTTGGATTTCATCTGTTTCTCCCAGTCATGAGAGCTACAATGTTCATCAGAAATATTGGACCAGTCTGAATTTCACTTACAGGATTCCAAATTTCACACTCGCAGTTTTATATGATCTAACCTCTGAACTTAGCCATGTGTGACTTCTGTAGCTCTACTCTGTGTTGTTGTTGTTCTCTGTTTATACAGAAAAATTAATTTAATTTTTAACCAACATTAAGTAGGTAATGTTTAGTAATTATTATTGGATAAATATGATTGATTTTATCTATTATAATAGAGAAGAAATATTGTCAATCACAGCTAAGAATGTTGATATATATATATATATATATATATATATATATGAGAATTTTGCTTACAACATATTTCACCCGAAATGTGCCTTCATCAGGTAGTACATAAATATCAAATTATACTAAGAAGAATTACTGTACTATAAGTTGTCTGTCTTTAAATGACTTTTACCACATTTATATATGTATAAATATAACTACAGGTTCATTTAAGGTGGCACATCCCTCACTGGGTTATTAAGTAAAGATGATTGTTGCAATCAGCCAACACAACATTTTATATAGCAAGCATAATGCTATGTAAAAAAAAAAAAAAAGGTAAAGTGTAACCTTGCACAGGCACTGAGGCTCTGTACAGGCCGTACGGCCCTTAGGGGGAGTAGAGGTATAGCTCTACTCTTTCTTGACTGTGTCACTAGAAGGAAGTGAGGGGTCAGTGTCAACACCCTGGATAAGGCTATGTAGTTCAGCTAAAATGATTAGCCATCATCAGGCCTAATTACAAGAATACAAAAGGGAGTATATTTTACAACTATATTTCAGCTTTGATGTCTCAGTCTCTACAAGGTACACTATACATACAGTGTAAAAGATACAGAATGCCTGAAATATATAATTTGGTGTTTATAAAATGTTAACCCCAGTGTCTCTGACCATGTACTCTGCACTCAGCTCGGATCACTTACCTGTACTAATTGACACGCAGTGTCGATCATCCTTCCTCAACCTCTCAGACCGCCTGGGTTTAAGGACTGACTGATTCAAATTCCAGGCCTTCCTGGAAGCTGGGCTCCCATCCAACCCTTACCTTCTGAATGACACATGTGACAAGGAACTGTCAAGCACGATCTTGACAGAATTGGCAGTCCACTCCCAAGTGTCGTCCACGTGGTGACCCATGACCCCTGATACTGGCTTATATCCAGGATGAAATACGACTGAAGACCCAGTTAAGGAGGCAGTGGCAAATCTCTAGGGACCCTGCTGTAGAATCTGAGGTCAGTCACCTACAGAGGTCAATGACCAACTGGCTCAACAAATGGAGGAACGACCAGAGGAACTCCACGCTGGAAAGCCTTGATCCGGAGGATCAGTCATTGTGGAAGATGACTAGATGGGTGATGAGAATCTCCACTCCTTCACCTCCCTTGCTCACACCAGGGGTACTTACTCTTTCGGACTCCGAGAAAGCTGAAGCCCTTGCAGACAGTCTGGAGGCTCATTTTCAGCCAGTAAACAACCCGTCAGAAGGAGCAGCCATTGAGGTGGTTAATGAGGTGATGTGAGCATACTCTTTTGCTCCCAGAGTCGGCAAGGCACCAGGTCCAAACGGTATGCTGAATAGTCTTGAAGCATCATCCACTAAGTGTCGTTTCCCTCCTCGTCATGTTATTTAACACAATTTCTTGAACCCAGCACTTCGCGGCAGCTTGGAAACACGCTCGCGTGTTTTCAATCCTTAAACAGGGGAAGGATCCGGCGCTGCCCACATCTTATCGACACGTCTACTAGACATGATTGGCAAGCTTTTCAAAAGGATCCTACTCACCAAGAATCTCTTCAAAATAGGCAGGTGTGCACTTGTGCGCAATGAGCAGTTTGGGTTCGGACCCAAACACAACACTACACTACAGCTCACCCTCTTCGTAGAAAGGGTGTCTAGGAACTTTGGAGGGAAGAGATTAACAGGGGTGGTTTTCCTCGATGTGGCTAAGGCCTACCATACTGTATGAGATGATGGTCTCCTCTGTAAACTAACATTCCTTAATTTTTCTTTGTACCTTGTCAAAACCATATCTTCCTACCCGAGTAGTTGGATGTTTGAAGCATCCTTCCAAACAGCCACACCCACTTGTCTTCGAATGCGGGCTGGCATAGCTTAGGGTAGAATAATTCCCCCCTCCTATTCAGTTTGTATGTCAAAGACATGCCTTCACCTTCCCACCACCTTGAGTTAGCTCTCTACGTGGACGATGTGGCCGTCATAGCCAGCACTGCTTATCAAATACCTGGAGGCATCTCAGTGACCTGGAGCATTGGCTGAGAGAATGGAGGATCACCATCAATGTCTCAAAGAGCTCTGCCTTGCTCTTTGCTAAGGCTGGTAGGTGCATTCTGAAACCCTAACCAGTTCAGCTCTTCGGGGAGCCAATCCAATGGGTCAATAGTGCCCGTTTTCTTGGGGTGACACTCATACGTGGCTCACGTAGTCAACTCATATCAATCAGGTTAGAAAGAAAGCGGCACAACGACTGTAAGTGCTTGGACCTCTCCAAACAAGAGACGTGGTGTCTCCATCAAGAAAGGAGTTCTGCTGTACAAGGAGCTTATCCGACCTTTGATGGACTATGCGTACGCCATCTGGAGGGCCACCACTTGTTCCCATATCAGGAAACTGCAGGTGCTTCAGTCCAAGTATCTTTGTATTGCTACCAGTGCACAAGCAAATTCATGATGATTCTGGTAGTCCCTTTGTTTACCAACCACATCAATTCTCTAACTTTGAGATTTGACTCAAAGTTAGCTGTTGTGGGGAACCCCTTAGTTACGCAGCTCTGCAGATATCTACGCTGACCAAGTGTTGACCCAGGTCCGTAAAGCAGGAAAATCAGGATTGACGACTTGTCCTGGCTACCCCCAAAAGGCGACCATGTCAACACATTGAATTGTGCCACCTGGCACTTTTATTCTACCCTGAATGAGGTTTTTCATGCATTTTCTCTCAGTTATAAGTTAAATGCCAGGGTGTGTCACGCAAAGGCGGGGTATAGCTCGCACTCTTCCCATGTAAGGCAGCTAAATTTTTCCATGATTAGTCTATCATTAACTTTCAACATGACCATTCTGGGTTTGAATCCCAGAAAGCCTTCCAGCCAAAGTTATGCCCGCACATAAGGCCTATGGCCTTTTGAGCAATGGTCCTCAGTTTGCCCATGTCGGTTCTTCAACCACGACAGGGTTAGCATAAGCGCATTTACAATCGTATTTTAATGTGTCTGCCCAGCAATGCTGTAATGTAGGAATGGCTAATCAGATCAAGGGACATCTCCGGCCTCTGTTAGCTCTTTGGTTGTTTGGTTGGTAGGTTGTTTGACATGTGGAAAGGGCCATTTCTGAACATGTGGAAGGTTCCCACAAATTTTTATCTGTTTACCTATGTCATACTTTATACTCTCCAGATTATACATTTCAAACATTCTGTATCATTTAAACTATATGTATATTTTAACTGGTAAAGTTTGAGATCTCAACATAAAGTACACATGTAAAATACATGCTCTTTTGTACCTAGGCTGGGTGGTGGCTAATGATTTTTAGCTGAAACATATGGCCTTTTCTTACTGAATATAGTGTTGTGGTGACTGATTGCAACATTCAGTTGTGTAACTACGTGCTCCATGTCTCACTTAATTTAAATCACAGAGTCTGATGTTCTTGCTTTTAAGTTTGTCGTAGACTCCTGTGTTTATTATTGCTTTTAATTGAAATATACTAGTCATCAGCTAATTTCAGTGGCTGATCTCAGCAGAAGAGTAAAACACGTAAAACATTTGATAGAATTAGTGCCTTCAAAATCCTTTTTTCTTTTTATTTATTTATTTATTTATTTATTGGTGAGTGGGAGCCTACAGCCCAGCAGTGCCCAGTTTGGTGCATGCATGAATCCCTACAAGTCACAATATTTTGAAAGCAATAATTGTTGAATTTTTATTACTGCCATACCTACACTTATTTTATCCCAGTCTTTATTGTAAGATCCATTCTACTGTAATTAGTGGCACTGCTTCTAAGGGTCATTTTATAATGCCAATACATCCAGTAGGCATAATTACATGTTTTCTTGTTGGTGTTGTATTGTGTTCTTTTTATGTATCGGTAGGTCTGGTGATGAGTGTGTGGTAGCACTGTGTAACCAGTGGTACCTGGATTATGGTGAAGAACACTGGAAAGCACAGGCAGTACAAGTACTGAATAACATGAACACATATCATGATGAGGTGAAGAAGAACTTCATCGCTACATTAGACTGGCTTCATGAGTATGCCTGCTCTCGAACATATGGCCTTGGTTAGTTTGAAGAGAGTGGTAGAAGACATGCCTTTGTTTATGAATAACTGAGTAACTGACTGCATTAAGCCAAGTTCTTAAGATGATAACATTTGCTGAGCTAGTTGAGAAATTAACTGTGCCTTAGAAACCTGCACGTTCAGGACAATGTTTGCAGTAGACCTCCATTTGTCCCTGTCCTCAGCCAGCCGAATCCAGTCCACATCTGCCGACCCAGTCTTATTAGCCATTTCAATATTAACCATTACAAGCCAAATGGAAAAACACTGTCCCATTAAAAATCTTTCCTTCTTGTGTGAAGGGGAAAACAGTATTCCACTATGCTGTGGTGTTGTAAAATTTTCTGCACTTATAAAAACAGGTCTTGTATTCACCATATTTTTCTAGTATGGATATAAAGAATCTCTGAAATGTACTTCTACGTAAAGTATCCACTTTTGAGGGGTACTTTGTGCAGTAGTCACAAATTATTTACTTCTCCACATAGCTGTCCTGACGTTTTTATAATGTCAGAATTAAACAAATACAACTTTAAGGGCCCTTCCATAAAGTTTTGATTTAATCATGAAGCTGTTTTTAGAATCCATAGCCCTTTTACCCTTGTTATTTCATTAAGAAAATGCTGCTGAAGAATATAATCCCAGTCAATATCAGTCATAACATTTACCTGCGATTACACATTCTGGTTTTTCGGTTGAGTGTCATTTGGTCCTTAGCAGCACAGTGGTGTTTTTGGCAAAAATACACACAGCAGGAAATTCTTTTCAGGAGGCCAGTGTTTGTTATGTCTTGTGTGAAGTATTTTTGGCTAGCTGATGGGTGAGGCTTGTCTTCGTTGTTGTGTGGTTTGAGGTTGAGGGCACCCTTTTCGCATGTTTTATTTGTGCCTTTAACACTGTCTGCTGCAACAGTTGGTGCAATAATTTCGAACCACAAAAGTGAGAATTGATCAAACTGTTGGGAATGGTAAGGCCCAGAAGGTGGAAAAATAGCTTCTGTGTCCATTTCCAGATTCATCTGCTAATGAACAAAACCATGTGAGCTTTGTTGCAGTGTGTGTGTGTGTGTGTCTGTGTGGATTCAGAACATCCTGTTGCATATCATGAATTAATAATGTAAGAAATAATGCAGAGTAACACAACCATTTTATTATAAAAACTAGCTACATTTCAAGCCAATTGGCTCATCATCAGGCTTGCAAAATGTACAAATGGAGGCAAATTGTATAATTATTTTATTGAAAGAGGTGTCATCCTTGCAATTTTATGAATTCAAATTAAAAATAATTAAGTTTAAAAGTATTTTGAAATTGTAGTTGTGCTTCTTATGTTATAAAGCTTGCTACTTTGTATTGACTGAAAGTGTGTATCAATGTGACAGTCAAATTTTTAACTCTGAGATTGCATAAAAACTGTAAAATATTTCCTTGACTCAGTTTACTGTATGATAAAATAGGTCTATACTTCTTTCTGTTTCATTTTTAATTCAGCCTTAGGTCTTGGTATTGACAAAGTTATTTTCACCATGTATAAATATTATGCAGATTTATTATTTCAATAATAATGACTATATTTATGTCAGTATGTTATATTGGTATTAAGGTATGCTATAGGTATGAGTGTCTTCTCTTATATTTTGTTTAATATATTTTGTGGTTTAAATGGTGAATTGGCCTTATTAGATATTGTTATATTAGTGCATGGGGGACTGTGGTAGCACAGTAGTTAAGGTGCTGTGCTACAAATTGGAAGGTCGCTGGTGTGATCCCAGCTGGTGTCAGTGGATTTTTCATTGACATAAAATCCTTCCGATTGCACTATGACCCTGGGGTTAACTCGGCCTCTAACAGAAATAAGTACCAGGAGTATTTCCTGGGGGTAAAGGCGGCCGGTGCGTAAGGCTGGCAACCTACCACCACCTTGTGCCATTGTCATGTAATCTGGGAACCTTAACTTCCTGGAACCCACTGGACCTGTCCAGGCCTGTAATGGGACTGCTTTACCTTTTTGCTTTATATTAGTGTGCATGAATGTTCTAAATTGTGAAATCAAGAAAGCATAAGATCCATCATTGTATATGCCACAACTTCAAGCTAAACTGTGATCATTTTATTCGTATCCATCCGAACAGACTGTTGTTTGCATGTGAGTATGAAAAGTGGCTCTGTTTTACTTAATGTTATGTAGTGAGTACATAGAAGTTCTGCTTGTAGAGAAGATTTTGGTTTTCTTAATAAAGCAGAGCAGACATAATTCAAAAACCTGTATAATCCATTGTAAAATTACCCTCGTTTGGCATGTCATGGGTTTAGCAGGTGACTCTGACACATTGTTACGCGTCTGTCAAACTGAATGGCATTACGTGTCAGAAGACCAATTGTGGGATATGCATTGCTGTGTGAACCTTAAAGCCCATGTTTGTGTTGTAGGTACAAAACTTCCTTGGGATGAACAGTGGCTTATTGAGTCACTGTCTGATTCAACCATTTATATGGCATTCTACACTGTGGCTCACCTGCTCCAAGGTGGAACATTTGATGGAAGTAAAACCAATTCTCTTGGTATCAAGTAAGTTGTTGTTATGCAGTAAATAAGTGAATATGGGTGTATCACATTAAGAAAATGGGTAGTGTTGTGAATGGAGAAGGTGGACAGTGTGATGTGATATGGTGTGGTGTGGAAAGGGATGACAGAATGTCAGTGTTAATGAGTTTTAATGGAATTAACAGCAGTTCTTGACAGTCTTAACACATGTATTAAAAACATTCATGTAGGTGGAAGAAGTTATTGGGGTACTGGATATTAATAGATATGTGTTTTATGATCTGTAGTTAATGTACATGTCACATCTGTGATTAAGAGTTGGTGTGTGTAGTATACAGCAGGCTTATTCAATTAATATTTTGAGCAGGCCTCTGTGGAAAGTTTCGAGAGATTCTGTTGGCCAGTGGGATATATATACGTTTTTAGTTCAACACAAGATACACTTTTTGAAAATATCGTGATAACTAAATACAAAATTCAGGATTTCCATGGGTTGAGGCAAATTCTATTTTTTCATTTTAGAAGTGAAAAAAAATTGTTATGTAGTAATATATAAAACTCATGGGACATAAAGAATTCAAACACACTGAGTTTCAAAGCATTTCAACACTTTGAACATCTTAGTGTGAAATGTGATATTTTCTTTTAAATTTATCCATGTTCTGTGCAGTAAGAAAAGTCACTAACTGCATTGTAATTTATTTATAGTGCAGCTATTGGTGTGTGTGTATATGGTGTGTAACTTGGAGACAGTATTGTATTCTTCATTGCACAAGAAGATCCATGCACTGCTTTTAATTTAGTCTGCATACTTTATCCTAGCAGGAGCAGAAAATTTTAAAGGAAAAGAATACATTTATTATGTTGTTTTATGAACCAAGTGGTAGCATCCTCCAGGTTGGATTTTGCATGTAGGCTGCCTATGAAACAGGCCTGCTGTGCAGTGTTTGTGGTGTAGTGTTAGCAGCATGCACCCATTTTTGTTAAGGCACAAAGTAAGCTGAGTCATGAGAGAGCAGTACTCATCCATGCCAGTCAAGTTCAGCAATTTTGAACTGATGGAGCCTTGAGAACACCTTAGAAATTTTACTTCTGTTGCAAATAAAAATAACAAATTTGTTATTATTGTTACTGTGATTATTATTATTATTATTATGTTGTTGTTGTTGTTGTTACCTTTATGCAGGTCATTTACAGTTATGTACCTGAAACAAACCATGTTTTGGGGTATATAATGTTGTAGCTGTTGTGTGGTTTTAAGCTTATGGTATGCATTATGCTATTTCTCGTGATAAATGGTTTGTAAGTCCTTTCTAAAAGTATGTGCTTAATGATCAGTATGGCTGTTTTCTGTAGTTCCTTGATGTCTTTCTTCTAGGTATGTTGGCAGATATTTCATGAATGATTTTGAGATGCTTCCAGTCCCCACTATTACTACTTGTGTCACCATTGTCTTTACATTCCACATGCATTGTACAGCTATTGTTAAGTCTTCGTATTTCAAAAACTTTTTGGCTTCTCTCATAATGAAATTACAGTGTCTATTAAAAGACATTGTAGGTAGACAGGTTACAGGGCAGTGTTTTCATTCTTTGGAATGAGAATTGTTACTTGCTGTCTGCCACTGATATTTGATTTTCTTTGATCAGTTTGTTAACAAGGGTTGCTAAATATTTATGTGTTACTGTGAGTAGCTTAAGCCAGAAATTTTATATTTGTCCTCTTCCAGGAACTCTTCAATTGAGCATTGTTTTTTAGTATGATTGCCACCCCTTTTTTTCAAATATTGGCCTTCATTCCTTACCAGGATTTTGGTGGTATTGGTTTTTGATCTGTAGGCTTCATCATTATGTTGAACATTTTTCCCATGTATGCTTTCCAAAGGTTCTGTATTACTTCTTTGTGTGGTGCATTTTGCACATTGGCATTTTTCTGCCTGAGAATGTTGTAGAATTTTTTGCAGTCTGTTCTAAACATTTTACGTAAATATTATTGGTTTTTATCTCTTCCTGTGTCTAGATAATCTTTGTGTCTTTGTTGATAATTTTTGTTTAAGCTCTTGAATCGCTTGATACAAATTTTCCTTCTTCTCTATGTATTATTTCCTAAGCCATCTCTATTTCTTTATTCTGTGTTGTCATTTCTTTTTATTTCAGCCAAAGCTGATAATTCTTTCCTGATACCATTTACACTCTCCTGTACTTGTCTGACTCATGGGGGTGTTGTTTGATTGCATGCGTCTAAGTTTATTATCTGTTGACCAGCAACACGTTTTGGCCATTTACATGGCCATATTCAGGGTGGTAAGTGCAAGAATACAAATACATTTGTAATTATAGTGTGTTGGGATCACACCATAGTTAAAAATCATGTGCTTTCGGTTAATATTCCAGTGAAGTGGTAAAACAGTGATGTGTGAAACATTAGAAGTTCAAAATGGTTGTCTGTAGGATGGTTTTTTGGAGTGGTGTACATGGAATGCTTATGACTGTTTGGTGAGTGACAGACTACAGTGCAGTCTACACCATCACTCACCAGTCAGAGTTATAAGCCTTCTTTGTACATCACTCCACAAAACCAAACTACAGGCAACCATTTTTAACTGCTAATATTTCATACATACTGTTTTACCACCACTGCACTGGAATTTTAACCAAAACCATATGATTTTAACTGTCGTGTGATCCCAACACACTATAATTATATACATATTTATATTCTTGCACTTACCACCCTGAAGGTGGCCACATGAGTGGTCAAAACATGTTGGTGGTCACTATATAAGCAAATTATGTCATAAAACCAAAGTGCCTTTATTGATCTTTAATAAATGTCTTATATGTAATTAATGCACGGACTATGGAACATATCACAATGTGAGATATTCACTGCAGCATCTGCTGAGGTATCTGAACATGCAAATCCTAAGATGTGATTGTAATCTTGTATCATTATAAATTGCATATGCCTAGACAGTTTGGCTCATTCATTGTAATTACTGTGTTAAACCTAATGGTATGTACCTTGTATGTTTTCAGCTTATTTTACATTTTCTACAAAAAGTACTTTAAGTGTAACAGACTCCTAAAGGTCAGTCATCAAATCAGTAAGGACGAGATGAGCAGGCATGTTATGTGTGCAGAAGGTACGCAAAATGCATACAAAACTTCGATCAAATATCCCAAAGAAAGGAGGTCACTTACAGCGCATGGGAAATGGGATGTGAGAATTTTGATTGGCTTCATCTGGGTTCACATATTGAGCACAATAGCAAACCTTCACATTTGTAAGAGGCTGTGTAAATATTAGCATTGCAGTAGAGACTGCCATATGGAGTAGGTGCAGTAGTTACTGTACACCTTATGCCTTTCTACATGTTTCTGTAGGGCAGAACAAATGACACCCGAGGTGTGGGACTACATCTTCTATAAAACTGCAGAGTTTCCTGCAAGAACGGAAATTCCTAAAGCATCTTTAGACCTGATGAAACGAGAGTTTGAATATTGGTACCCTGTGGATCTGCGTTGTTCTGGGAAGGACCTTATTCAGAACCATCTGACTTTCTTCATTTACAATCACTGTGCAATGTGGCCAGATGATGAAAGCAAACGGCCTTTAGGTGTCCGTGCAAATGGTCATTTGCTTCTGAACTCAGCAAAGGTAAGCTAATCATGAAGGGAAATTATGAAATGATTGTAAGCATGCTTAAATACCATTTCACGTAGTTGTGTAGGGAAGGTCAGGTTCAGCAATATTCAAGTTCTTTTGTAACGCACATAATTTTGAAAATGTAGCTATTATGTAAAATGTATAAAGAAAGGACAGGCAGCATTTGTTTCTGAATTTCAAGGACATCCTGGAAATGAAACCCTCAGAGCAATGATTTCACTCTTGGAATCAAGGAGGAAACCCAGGTGGTCAAATCAGGTGAGCCAGGAGGGTTAGCAGCCAAACATTTCTGCTGCTTCTGCTTGTCAGTGGGCAGCTGAGGCACCGGACATCATAGAATTTGTGCCAGATGTTTAAGTCCTCCATTAATATTGGCTGATATGTACCCTAGAACAGAATAGCAAATGGGTTTGGGCCCTTTCGGTCCTGATGTGCCTTTTAGACATGCCCTTTGTGCCCTGTTATCTGATGTCCAAGTCATGGGAGCCCTGTTCCCTTACTAAAGTTCCAGATTGCCCCGTACACTTAGACTTCTAATATCATCTGGCTCCAAAAAAATAAAAGGGACCCAAATATGTGTGTCTGAGCGAAGCCAAGACTTCACACTCACACAAAACGTGGGCTGAGGTGTCCTCCTCTGCTTCACACCACTTACATAAGGGACTGTGGATCGGACCCATTATGTAGGGGTGTCTTCTCAGAGCGTTATGTCCAGTAAGGAGGCTAGTAACAACCATAGATTGTTAGTGTTAAAGGATAGTAGCCTGGTCTTAGCAGTTGGACTTGAGCCCGAAATCAGTTTTGGAGCCTGTCTCCCGAGTACTGATAAGACCCCCTCACGTTGCCATGCTTTTTCCCCATCCAGCATTTTACCTTTTTTCTTGTATGCTGCCCTAGAGACACCCAAGGCCAGTTCAGGTCCAGCGAACCAGTGAACAGTTCCCTGTCTTGCGAACTCGTTGGCAATTTCATTTCCATATTCTCTAGAATATCTCGCAGTCCCAGAACAGTCCCACAGGTTGCTGGCTGGACATGTTATTCAACATCTTTTGGCACTATTGTACCAGTGGGGATGTTGTTTTGGCAGCTTCAAGGGTTTTCAAAGCCACCTGACTCTCAGAGCAAATACTAACTGGTCTAATGCCCATACACATTTCATATGCACTGGTCAAGTTGGCATACATCTCAGCCTGGAAAACAGTAGTATATTTTCTTAGAGAGATACTGAGCACTGTTCTCGAAGATTGCCCATAGTCCCCAGCACCAATTCCCCTCCACGCCCTGGACCTGTCTGTATATCAGATGAACCCTTAAACTGTGGGAGAGGTCCCAGGTCCTCTTGTTCACTCTTCTATAGTCAACATGGTGACCCTATACTTGATTTCAAAGTTAGATCCTGGCCTCATAACATTGACCCCCATATTAATCTTTTCACATCGGCTTTTAAATGGCTACAGTCCACCTTCGTGTATGACATTCTTTTCAATAGACATTTAAATTTTAGCACATGGTTTACAAAAAATGTTAATATTCCGGGAACCAAAAAAGATTGAATAATGGATTAAACGCCATTTTTCGGGAAATAAGACAGACATTTCTGCATGTGTTGAAGAAAGCAGTAATAATTTTAGTTTGTGAATAGACAAACAAATTGTATGGAATATGCAAAAATTTCAGTTTCTTTTACTTGCATATTGGCTTGAGTCCCCAGGGTTTCTTAAGGAGGTCGCACCTGATGTTGTTAGAACTGTGCCTTTGTGTGGTAATCTTCAAAACACGTTTTTTTAACGCACAGTCCCACTTCACATTTACGGCACTTCACGAACACTTTGTGTCACACCCCTGGCCTTACACACGCGACACCTCAGCTGCGTCTCAGACGGGATGGGCCAATGTTTGCTGCTTCAGACTTTAAGCCTGGCGACGTGCGATTCAACGTTAGGTGGTCAACCTATAATGGCCCTGGTACTCTCTGTTCTGGTCCAGCATGTGCCAACATATTCCTCACTAGGGTATATCGAAAATCTCTGTGTGATATTTTTGTACCCCCACACGAGGAATGAAGAATGTAGCTATTGGGAATGGCCAGGTCTAGCAGATGAAAGAACATTTTTTTCGTCCACTTGAATGTGCGATGGCTGATGGAGTAACTGTTAGCCATTCAGTCACCCTTATCCACATAGCCCATATGATGGTTATAATCCATCATAATTTGCGGCTTTATGGCTTTTCCTCTTTCATTGCAGAAATTACCTTCCGCTGGGGCACTGAATATTAGTCAACATGCATACATCTCTCTTGTCCTGCCACAGTATTGCCGTCAAATCAGCCCTGGTTCTTACGCGAATGTCTCCCCTTTTTGGTTTTGTTGTCTTCGGTCTTAAGTCTTGTGGCATGCCTTTCCTGTTCAGCCTGACAGTGCCACAACAGTAAATCTGTTTCTTCACCAAGTCATCAAACAATTCAGGGGAAGAAAAGAAATTGTCCATGTATAATTTGTGGCCACGTCCTTCTATCTTCCTCGTCAGTTCTGTCACTGTTGCATGGGTTGCTGTCACATGCTGTGCCGTGCGCTGTCTGTCCTTCCCCAGGTATACTTTCATATCATACATGTATCCAGTCGAGTCACAAAGTTTGAAATTTTGATGCCAAAACACTTGCGTTTTTTTGGTATGTACTGTTTGAAAATCACCCTTCCCTTGAAGGAAACAATAACTTCATCAATAGCCAGATTATCGGAAGGGTTGTAAAATTTGGAAAATGTGGCATTTAGAATTTCAAACAGGTCTTGTATCTTCCATAGTCTGTCAGACTTTTCATCTGTCCTATCAGGTTCATTCTTGTCAGTAAAATGTAAGTAACGAAGGATGTGAAGGTATCGGTCCCATTTCATCATGGTGCCGTAGAAAGGTGTGTATAGCTGATCCAATATTGACCAGTAGTCTTGTCAGTTTGTCTCTTACGCCATGTCCCATCTGTATTGTCAATGCCAGAAACAAACATTTCGGCTTCAGTAACGTCAGATTCAGGAGAGGGTCTTTCATCAAGTCCATCTATGTAATCTTGGTAGTAGCAGTTAGTCTCCACTACCAACAGAGTGATAATTTCTGCAAAATACAGAAGAAAAACACTGAGTGGACTGGAGCCGTCATTTATGTGGGACGCTTCATTGTCCTTCTTTCCTCTGGGGCCCCCTGTATATGTGTGTGCTACGCTGCTCTGAGGGCAAGAGGGGTGTGTCCATTGTAGGGTTACTGGCTGTTGAGTCTGTTCACCTGGCCTACTCTCACCAGCATCCTCTTTGTCAGAGGCACTGGACGAAATAGAACTGCTGGACTGGTCACAACTGGCTGTTTGGCGGTAAGGTTGAGGTTGTGACAACGCTGGCACACTTTCATAACCTCCCTCAACTGAACTGACGTCGCTTGATACTCTCGCTTTGTCACTATCAGTGTTGACAATCAGTTCAGATATTTCGCGGGGCTGCAGCAACCTTGGCCTCTTGCTTGGTCGACTCATTATGCCACCATTCACACCGACTGTCAAATGATTACTGGGAAGAAAAACAAGCTCCCTATGCAACACTGGATCTAAACTCAGCCCGAAGTCTGAGAAACGAAACGCAATATTGTCGAGCTCTAAATGGGGGCCTTCAAAGGAAAGGATGGCAGATAAAAGTTCTGCTTATTGTAACCTGTCACCATATTATCGCTGTAACCTAAGTGCTGCATAGATACACTCTCCAGACTAAACAGTTAGTCATTCACAAGCCAAATGAATAGAACAGGAAAAATAAGCTTTGCATTGTCGCCACTACATCCTTACTGGCTGCAGGTACAAACAGCGTTATATAAAAAATGGATACAGAGGGTTTTCAATTAAGGGGTAAATCATTCGGAGCATGAAGCTGGAAAAAACTTCTAGAGTGGTGCTAAGAATTAATTAATTAATATCCCACGGCATCGAGAGCAGGACTCTCTTACGCCAGTTGGCTTTAAATAATTTAAATGCCGTCCTGTGGATAGGACGCTCGTACTGTGAAGGTTAAATATGGGCACTGACTTCTGAAGCAGTGTCAATATATTGACGTGCCCTTGATTCAGGTTAAGCTGAGACCAACATTCCAGACTGCAGAGTTGATGTGCAGCTGAACCACTAAATCAAGTAAAAGAAGGCAAGTGAGTGCCTTCATAGCACCTGCAGCGGTAGTGCGCATCGCCCTCTTTGTACCTAAACATGCAAGTCTTTGTATCTTGCTTAGTCTTTTTTGGCACTAGCTGTTTGACAGCTGGGCCACCAAACTAAGGATGCAAATGTGATGGATGGTCAAATGATGGAGATGTAGAGCCAGTAGACCACTTTGGGTCTTAGACCCCATGTTGTGCCATAGTCCTTCCTACAAGCCCACAGCAGGTTATAAGCCTTCTTCACCTTGGTATTCACATGCTCCCCCCAGATCAGCCAAGAATCCAAGACTACCCTGAGATATTTCACTGACATAGAACAGTGCAAAGTAACCCAAAAGAAACTAGATTGGAATAAACCAGGAAGTTTCCTTTTCCTTGTGAATATGAGTTCAGTTTTGTTAGGATTAAGTGACAAAACTACCTGGCCACACCAAGTGTCTATGGTTTGGAGGCCCACTGCATGAGCCCTGACACCATGTTTGGGAATTTCCCTACCACTAGAAGACAAATGTCATCAGCATAACTCTGAGTGTATACACCACCCCAGTTGAGCCTCGCCATCATATCATCAACAACAAGGCACCACAGGAGCGGTGACAACACTCCTCCCTGTGGGCAACCCCTGGACACTACAGCCATCATGAAAGAGCCATTAAGAGTCACCGTGGCCAGGCGGCCCTCCATGGTAGGTCTAATCCACGAGACAATGTTGTAACCAACCCCATGTCTGACAAGAGCAGCACACATGGAGTCAAAAGAGGTGTTATTAAAACCCCGCTCTAAATCTAGAAAAACACCCAGAGCTGTTTCCTGCTGGTCAAGTGTCTTGGCAACCCAAACCACAGGCTGCTGATGAATGGCCATTTCCATGGGTTTCCTAGCCTGGTAAGCTTGCTGGTTGGGATGCATTGGCATTAAAGCCAGTGTCTGATCCCTTAAAAACCTATCCACCAGCCTCTCAATGGTCTTAAGTAGGAAGAGTGTGATACTGGGCTTAGGTATAAACACTACCTTAACCTGACGCCATATGTCTGGAGCATAGCCAGTTGCCAGACAGGCATGAAAAGTCCTGACCAAGAAAGGGACAACAATGCCTTCCATTCCTGGACTTTTATATGGGGCAAAAGAGTTGATTGCCCGTTCCACTGTCCCTTAGGTGACAACCTCTGCAGTCACCCACCAATCACATCATTTGGCGCAGCAGGCAGCAGCAGGGCCACCTTCTCTTTAGTTACTGCTGAGTTGGGGAGTGCATAGCCTGCAGGAGTTTTAAGGTTTCCACCTTGAATTGCGTACACCTCCCCTAAGGAAAATCTCCCAATTGGTATTTCATCAATCTTTGTTGATGATCTTGCAAACTTTCTTCATATTTCCATTCATTTGGCCTGTGAAAGGGTGGCCTTAACACCCACAAACTTCAACCGAAGGTCCTCACGCTTGAATATAGAAACCCACTCAGAAGTGTGTTTGCCCCTTATCTTTAACACAAAATTTTTATAATTAATCTGTGCATTTCTGATGCAGTTTTCCTGTGTTTCAAGCAAAAATGAATGCTATGCATTGTTTCTACAAATTATCCATAATAAAAACGCGGAATACAACTTTAACATGCATAACTATAAACACCAGTTGAGAAGCAACATAAGAGGGATGTGGCTACAAATCTCACTAGATTGACTGAAAAGGTAACGATACTGTGGCACATGGTGGCAGAAAGATGTATTGCTTGGTGTTCTTGGTTATTACAGCGAAATCATATTTTACCGTACTGTGACCATTTGCAGATATAGTGTAAATTCCAGTGCATCAAAATCTGGTGTTGTCCTTCAAACATTCTGGCTCAGAATGGGCTTCCATACCAATGTGATGCCATTGCTAGGTGCAGGAGGGGAAGCATGGGAGATGTGTTAGTGGGCAGACAGGACTGAGGAGGACAGAAATTTACCAACACATACATCAGGTTTTCAACTGATTGAGCACAACCTGAGTGAATGGTTAGCTCATAACTTGAAATACCTTTGGCTTATTTAATGTTAAGGTATACCTAATATGTTGCAGGTGTTTGCTAGGTTTTGAAGAATTAAGTGGTGTGTCCTTTTGCTTCACAGATGTCCAAATCTGAAGGAAATTTTCTGACCCTCTCTGAGGCTGTAGAGAAGTTTAGTGCAGATGGGATGAGACTCTGTCTGGCAGACTCTGGAGATTCGATAGAGGATGCCAATTTTGTTGAAAGTACGGCAGATGCAGGTGGGTGAGCTGAAGTTCTCGGATGTGTAGATATATCAAGTGTTGTTACTTTTATGTTATGTATTGATTCATTTTAAACTGTGCAGGCATTCTGCGTCTTTACACCTTCATTGAGTGGGTGAAGGAGATACTGAGTCAGAACACCTCTCTTCGAGTTGGCCCAGCAGATACTTTCAATGATAGAGTATTTGCAAGGTAAATAGTCTGTATAATTCTGATGAGAAAATGTTTTGGTGTTTGGGAAGGAAGATGTTTCCTCAATATTGGGGGTTTCTTCCTGTGATTTTTAAGATGTCTTCCTATGGGATCTGGGGGACTGCGGTGGCACAGTGGTTAAGGTGCTGTGCTACAAATTGGAAAGTCGCTGGTTCGATCCCAGCTGGTGTCAGTGGATTTTTCATTGACATATAATCCTTCCGATCGCACTATGGCCCTGGGGTCAACTCAGCCTCTAACAGAAATGAGTACCAGGAGTATTTCCTGGGGGTAAAGGCGGCCGGTGCATAAGGCTGACAACCTACCACTATCCTGTGCCGTTGTCACGAAATCTGGGAACCTTAACTTCCTGGAACCCTCTGGGCCTGTCCAGGCCTGTAATGGGACTGCTTTACCTTTTTACCTTCCTAAGGGATCTAGTCCATTACAGACCTCCCTCACCTGAAGACTTTTCTGTCTTTTTTTAGGATATCTCTTATGTTAACATGAAATGCTGGAGAGAAATAACAAACTGTATGATTCTGTTCTTCTCCTCCTCATTTTAGGCTGTAAGTTTGTTTCTGACTTGTGTCCTCATAGATGGTAATTATAATTTCTCTTTTTAATATAACTGTTCTTGATTATGTCAACTAGTATGTTCTAATATTATTCACTGCTTTATTAGTAATATGTGTAGATTTCTTAAGTGGCAAAATTCTTTTCCTTACCCAGTTTTAAATGGGTTGGGTGCTAGCAGTGAAGTACCATGCAGTGCCATCTGTGAAAGAAATGAAGAAACTTTGGAATCTTGTGCTAGCAGTAAGGTTCCTGTCTTAAGAAAACTGTAAACCGGGCAGGAAAAACCCTGCAGTCATGCTTAGCAGTTCATAAGAAGCATTATGGTTGAAGGGTTACTACAGTCTGTACAAAACGCCATTTCATACATGCACAGCAAATTATAATTTCCTTTTAATGTGTTCATTGCTGTAATTTTTACTTTCTTTACACAAAATACCATGACCAATTCAAAAATGAGATGGCAGGACAGGTAACATGCATGGAGAGATGAGAAATATATACAGAATATTATTTAGAAAACCTAAGTGATGTAGGCATACTTGGGATGGTCATATTAAAATGGAACTTACTTGAATGGAATGTGAGACTGTGGACTGAATTCATCAGCCTTTTGGTAGGGATATTATGTGGGCTCTTGTGTTTGTTGCTTAGTGCTGTGTGTATATAACTTCAGGCTGTGTATTATGTTGAATGTAAATGTTGGCATTGTACATCATACAGTGCGTATTATCAAGACTGTCATTGAGATTTTAATCTTGTTTAACAAGGCCGGATGACTAATATAAAATGAGAAATGTGTGGTGTTATAACTGATTACTTCTACACAATAAAACAGAAATGTGCATGTCTCACACTTTAGAGAACAGCTGGAGACAAAATCTAAGACTCAGTTCAGATGTTGATTTTTCAGTATCCACTTAAAGAGTTTCAAATAACTATGTAAGACTTGAGGTTTTCACATAGCAGCCATGAATATTGGTGTCTTCTGGTATATGATGTTATGTAACTTGGTAACTACTTAAACCAACATTTTTGAGAAGCCTGCTGCCACCATCTTCATAGCAGAAGAATCTTCTGCCTATACTTGTAGACTAGAGATCATCCACAATGGATTACTTAAGTGTAGATGAACAGAGGCTGAAGTCTTAGTAGTTAGGTGTTGAAACCTACCAAAGAGGCTACAAGGGAATTGTAATTTAACTCTGCTTAATGGAAATTACTCTTTTTTTGAGTTATACACAGTAATGAAGAGGACACCTTATTAACAAACTTTCTGCAAGAGCTGTACATTTTATATTCCTTTGTATTGCAGTGTACATGAATGTACAATTGCCTTGATTTTAAATGCAAATTTAAACCAGCAGTACAGACTGAAAATGAAATACCTTCTGCACTGTGAACTGTAACTTCACAAATTCCTGCAGACAAGAAGTCTGAACTGACCTACAAGCATTATGCTCATTATGTTCATACAGGGTCATTATTTTGTGTGTCCACATTTGCCATTTACTTTAAATTGACTGGCATGTGTTATGTGCAAAGTCCACTGACTGGTTTGCTTCCACACTGCTTATTGCAGAGTTTGTTCCCTGCAATTGCTGTGTCTGTTCTGTCAGAGTAAAACATGTTTTTGTACTATATGTGTGCTAACTGCAGTTCCTACAAGAAATGTTATAAATCCAGATGAAAGATTTCTAATGCCCCTTCTCCAGGTGGGTAAACAATTTACAAATATGTGAGAAGGTATGAAGCAGTGGATTACGTTCTAGACCAGTGGTTCTTTGTCTTTTGTCTTCCATAACACACTTGAAAACTGACGTTCATGTGTGTTACACACTAGTAGGCTATGGCCGCAATTGGCCTGTCTGCATCCTGTGAGTGACGAAATCATGAACAGACTGAAGAGAAGACAGTCTGCAGCATGTCATCTGCCAAAACCTTGAAAAGAAGCAAGCAGAGCAAAGCTTGCCATCTCTGTGTCTTTTCCTGTTCTGCCTCTCCCTGTACCATGGGCACATCAATATGCTTGTTGCAGTAATATGCATATCACTTCAGAAGCTATGCAGTGCTTTGACTGCACATGATGCACATGTACACAAGCTGAAGACTTCTCTGTCGCTCTCGAAATGTGAGTTTGAGGTTATGCAGTTCAGTAATCAACATTGCTGTGATAATTGTAGTATTTACCTAGTGAAATGTGTTTTGGGTGATCAGAGCCTTGCAACACACCCAGAAACTGCCATGATACATCAGTTTGTCATAACACATAGCTTGAGAATCGCTGTTGTAGACAGTAAGAGAACATGCAGATTCATGCTGAGTGAGGAGAAACTGACAAAATTGGTGCTACACTGGAAACATATCCAAGACAGTCACTGACTTCACTTGCACAGCAAATGCGTGTTCTTTGCTCACAGCACAGAATGAATCAAAACTGCTGCATTTGTATCCATATGAGAAAACTATTGGTCACAAATTCTAAGATACATATCGTGAAGGAAAGCTGAATTTTGTGAACTTGCGTCTTCATGGAATACATGCATCAGAACATGTTGCTTTCAGTTTCACCAGCAGAATTTTAGTATGCAATGAACAGTATATTTGTAAGGCCCAACCCCTGTCAGCAACCCAAAGGAGACTAGTTCCACCCCCTCCAAATGTTGTGAGTAAACCCCAATAATAACTGCTGTACATTGAATTAAGTACATGGTTTCCTGCTTTTGGCAGGTTGGATTGGCAGTGATCACTTCCCTGCATGTTGTCAGTCAAAATGTTCCAAGCTTACAATGATACATTTAAAAAAAAATCCATGTATTTTGCAGAACTTCAGCAATGAGCAAGTCTCTCTAAAAGGTGTTTGAGGCACCTTCAGTTTCTTACAGCAGGTGCCCTTTCTTGTGGTAATAGAGTGAAGAATATATTTCTTCTTTGGCTCTACTGAAACAACGTTATTTAGGGCTAGCAGCATCGCAGTTGGCGTTGCTTCCTTAGTGATACACAATATCACAGCATGTTGAATAATCCACACTTATGCATGGAAATTTTTTAGTGTAACTTAATATGTGGAACAATAGCTTCTCCCTTCTATCTGTAGTGATTGAAAGACATGTAACATACAGGGTGACTTGACACGTTCAAGTTCACCAAGAATGAGAAAAGACTTGACATCAAAGAGAGAGCTCTTGGATTTATGAAGCAGTCAAAAATTATATGGTCTTACAATTGCATTTCATACAAAAATACCACGTTGTTTATTGAGATGGGGTTGTAAGTCAGAAGGCGCAAGTAGCAATGTTAGTGCATTATGCAAATTGATTAGTGTTTTATATTGTAATGGCAAGGAAGAAATCAGTGTACTGTAGAAAATTCTGGCCCTTATCTAGTTCTTAGTAGTTCTCCCAATATTCAGTTGCCACTAACAAAATCTCTTTTTGACACATTTGTAACATAACACAAAGAACTGGTGCATAATTGAATCATTTTGTGTTTTTACTAGAAGAAAGTGCTTGAAATTATAATTCACATTGTATGAGACAGCTAATTACAGAACCTTTATTGTACTATTATGAACATTAATGAAAGATTTTATATGCAGTGAAATAAACTTGAAGATATGTGAAACTGATGACAACTACCAGAGGATGTTGTTTAAGGAAGCATTACGTACCGGCTTCTATGAGTTGCAAGCTTCAAGGGATAAGTACCGTGAACTTACATTAACGGAAGGTATGAACAAGGATTTGGTGATACAGTTCATTGAGGTGCAGGCTGTTCTCCTGTCCCCAATATGTCCTCATGTGGCAGAGCACGTGTGGCAGTTGCTGGGAAAAGTAAGTTCCACTAAAACAGTGACACTATTAATGTGTGACATACTGTTGTGTTTTGTAAATGTCAGTAAAACATTGTCACACACAACTGCAGTGTTGAAAAACAGTACCTTGTTTTGCTTCATGGGGGAAAAGTGCCTTGTACATTAGGGTAACCTTATACTGAGGGTACTTGATTATATCGTGACTATTTCATTTGGGGATATCTTGTACTGTGGTTGTTTTAACTTGTTTTGTAATGCGTGGGTGTTTTGGTAATATGTGTATTTAATCTTATTTGTTTTGTCTGTATTAGTGTAAGGGCTACTGTCACTGAATGACAACTGAATTGTAGTTAGTAGTAGTAGTAGTAATGATGCATCATGTTTTGGCCCTAATGGGCTATCATCAGGCTTCGTATAAAACATTAAGTTACAAAAACTTAGCTAACTGATTTATATAACTAATTTTAACTGTAGTGTGAGAACTCACCCTTAAATGCCTTTATAGTATACTAACCACTCTTATGGTGCCCAGCAATCCAGGTAGGATAGGCCTACGCATTTTGGAAGTTAGTGCGGAAACCTCACACAGAACTCAGCTTGCAGCACAATGCAGCAATGAGTACTCATTGGCCTTGATGTAGAGTCCATATGCAGCAAACTGACGACCTGAAACACTATTGTTTTATGGCTTGTGGCATCACCTTGATACCAAACTGCTAAATGCCAACCTAGTTCACCATTTGGGAGCAGTAATGGGAAGTGCAATGAATCATATGCCAGGTGCGTGTAGCTAATTTGCTATCACCCCCTACCATGCTGGTGCAAAATAATGTCTCGTTTTGCTCTTATATTATCATCAAGTAAAATGGTGGCCACCTTGTCACACATTGGGTGATTATGTGTTTGCAAATCAACTCCCACACCTTCATGAAACACCAGTCAAATGTTGAGAACATCCGGATTTATTATATACTTGCCAGCTTGCAGAAACACTTGGATGAATGAGTTCACATGACTTTGGATATGCTGGATTGTTGCCACTATCTCCCTATCAAAGCCATCCACAATACAGCATCACATATTGACTTGTGCTTCCACATCTCTATTGAAAATGTACAACTGGGCAGAGCTTGGCATTCTTGTTTCATCAGGTAGTAATGTACTGACGTGGTGACATAGTGCACGCCTCGTTCTTGATGCTCTTTGGTGTGGTGCATTCATTTCTTGAGCTTGGATGCGTTCTTCCCGTGTCATTTCGGCGCTTCACTCTGCTCAAAACTGAGTGTTTTGCTGTCAAATTATCTGCGCTTCTTCTTCGTTAAATTCTCGAAGGGTCTCTACTTTATCTTCAGCTTGTCAGTGTAATTCCGTGTTGAAATGAGACATAGCTTTGCATATGTTAGTTTTCTTGTGCACTCTGCTTGAGATTCTTCATCAGATGTTAGATACTTTTCCTCATTATCAGCAAAATTTCATGCTTTCTCATGCTTTGAAATTGTTAAGCTCTTTGTACATCCTCAAGCTATATATTGATCTGAGTCTCAGGCTGCACTTCTGCAGCTTCTTGCATCCATAATGCTTGACACAAGCCTTCCAACTACCATTACATGGTAAATCTGATTATTAGTTTTTCCTTCAGGGGATTGCCAAGTCTTGTCATGTATGTTTTTGTGTGGGAAGTATGTACTTTTTATCATCATATTATTATCAGTGGAAAAATCAATTACTGATCCCATTCTTATTTGATATGTAATGCTGGCTCCAATTCCCTATAACTGGTTTAAAAATTTCTTCCCTTCCTATTTTGCATTAAAATTGCCCACTATAATTTTTGTGTAATGTGCTGGAATTCTTTGATATCTGATTAGGTTTATCCTTAAAGGAGTCCTTTACTAGCTTGTTTTTTTCTTCTGTAGGTGCAGGTACTGAAGTTATTGTAAAGTTATAGGACTTCCCTCTCACTCTCAAGGAGCATATTCTGTCATCCACCACCTCAGAATTCATAAGAGCTTGTTTATGCTTCCGGGTAATTATAAAACCAGTTCAAAGTGTGTGATTTCAAGCTTCCTCCATGAAGTAGATTAGAACTGCGTTCCTCTGGGTTATTACGCAGCGTGTAGTGGTAATTTCTTACTGTTGTGTCAGGACAATTTACCAGTCCTGTCTTCAAGGGGTCAAGAATCCAAAAGCTTGATTCTTGACCGATAGTTGTCCTGAAACGTCGGTAAGACATTACCACTACTCGATGTGTGATAACCCAGAAGACCACAGTTCGCGGTTACAGAAGTGTTACTTTTATAATGGCCGGAGTAGTCTGACCACTACTATTTTGGGTAGCTTTGTCCGAGTTTGGGTGGGGTCATAGTTTTTGCTGGCACCAGAATGTATGTATATTACCTTCCTAGCTGCATATGCCATGGCAAAGTGATAGGGAGGTAAGTGGGATGTTGTAGCAGTTGGAATTCACTTAGTCGGACTCCTGCAAGTTGTGTAACTATGTGCACTTTATGAATGTTGACTGCCTTTCATCACAGCTATTCTGACTCTAAGGCCTATTGCTTGCTAACAACCTGACTAATAAACTAATGCATAGGGTAATGCTACCAAAATTTACAAAACAATATTTACAGTAACAGTTCCTATTGTCCCTTACAGCATTTGCACATGTATTCCCATAAAATAGTCGCAACCCCTAAGTATGTTTCAAAGTTATGTGTAATTTCCAAGCCGGGCCTAAATCTGCTGTGGTTCCATGCAATTAATAAAGTAAAAAAAAATCACAATTTATAATACATCAGTCCACAGCAGCTTACCTGCTGTAATGTGGATGAGCATTATCACCCAATAATAAAACTTTGAATATTCAACTTTCTGCACTGTGACATGGAGGTGACCATTCTGCAAAGTCAAGCTATCTTGTTGAGCGCCAGGAACCAAAAGACGCTTCTGCTTAGTAACACCAGGTTAACATATAAGTTTGAGGACTCCACTCAGATGTCGTCAGCATCAGGAGTCCTTGATAGAAATCTTACAATTCGTTGAAAAGATCGTCTGATATGACGCGGCATTGCTCGATGCTTGTTGCTAAGCAGATCCGCTGACTAAACCTACCATTTCCCATGCGAAAGCAGTAGTGAGAACAGTGTATGTAAAATATGATACAAAAGTGAGAAATAAAATCAGAACCTTAAAAAAAGAAATCTATCACCCCCAGTCATTCAATACACTTTCATTACCACTGTACATCAATATGAAGTTCCCTGTATCCAACATTCCACTTCCCCTCCATCTTATTTATCTCTTGGATTGCTGCAATGCCAGTTCTGTATTTTTCCTATTCTGCTTTACCTGTTTTAACATTCTGGCTCACTACGAGTTATTTCTTTCTGTAAAAAAACTAGCTTGCCCAGTTTCAATTACCAGTTGTGTGAAGCTCCTGTTACATGCACTGACTGCGTCAAAAATCTAAGAGAGCTTGTGGATTGTTGAAACTGCATATTCACTGTCAGGTGCATCACATATTTTCTTAAGCATTTAGGTTGTTGGGGTTAATGTAGATGGTAACCTTCTTCTTTTCTTCTTGACAGAGCCTTCTTTTGCTATATTGCACATAAGTTACACAAAAGTTTGAATATGTTTACTTCTGCTGTTACCTGTAAGCTTAAGTACATCCACCAGAAGTTCTTATCTCTTTGTCATTGTCATTTCTTCAGTCGCTTACAGTAGTTATATATCAGTGTCCTAAGTTATTGGAAATTTCTTACTTAAAGTGTTTGGAGGCTACCTATACACACTTTTTTTGCTGAATGTCTCCAGTGGTTCAAAATGTTGCCATACCCGTTTGGAAATTCTCAGCCTTCTTGTGCCAAATCAAAATCTTGGGGATTTGACTTCGTTTAATGTTGACCTTAAGTGTCACAACCACCCTTCCACTAGATGCACTGTGGTGGCTTATGCTGTTGGTAGTGATATTAATGTGTTCAATGGAAGGCCTGTTTTGATATTTGTTAATTATGCTAACTATGGGTACAAAATTTGTTATGTTCATATTGTTATTTTTCATAATTTTTCATGTGGTTATGTTTTTGGTTACTACATGTATTTTCTCTTACGTTCCTCTACTGTCCTGATTAGCCTCGTGGCTGTTGTTGCAGCACATTAATAAATAGAAGTGTATTATTATTATTATTATTATTATTGTGTTGTTGTTGTTGTTGTTGTCATCGTCGTCGTCATCGTCTCTTGTCACGTGCCTTTTCTTCCTGGTATTTCTCTTGCACCAACAGTGATACCCACCACTCAGGCTTCATGTTTCAGACTGAGTATTGTCTGCTTTATGTGTGATGTTCCAAGTATAGCTGTCTTTTGTGGTGAATCTATTGAATGTTTTCCTGGTACGGCTTCCAAATTTTTCCTTAAACCTTTTGTTTCTTTTCCAGTGGCTCCAGTTTTTACTGGTATAATCTTATATTTCAGGTTCCATATTCATTGTATATTAATATAAGCTCTTGTATTTTAGTTTCTTGTTGTTGTTGACATATTTATATGGGATATTTATAATTGTATAGCTGAAACAAACCATGTTTCTAGGGTAGGGGAGAGAGGGCACATTTTAACATTTTTTGTTTGTGTATTTTTAATCTTTATATTGTAAACTAAAAGTAATAGATTGTAACAAAAAGCAAATTACACTATGATATTTTCTCTTATTGTTAAGTAGTATGTTAAATCCCCATGGTGGCTCATTTTAAATACAGAACCCATTGTAGTAACCCCTGAATGTTTTTAAAAGCTGCTTCACCTAGGGGGCACCTTTGAACATTCACAATTTTCAACATAAAAGTCAACTGTTACACAATAAAATGTATTATTCTCATGAAGAAACATGTTATTAAGGGTAAATACCACGTGACAAGCATACGTAAACTTAAGACAGTATAAAAGTATTGTTTGACACTTCACCTCAGATGGCAGAAACATTTGCACTCAACTTCAGAAACATCAGCCTTAGTTAACTTTGTAACTGACAAGTTCATGCCAAAAATCATAGTGACATTTCTACAATTGCTTCCTGTAACCACTGGATATGGCAACTTCAAAATAATGTCAGTGGGATCTATTACTGCAGTGTCTTCAGTTTCTGGGAAACAAAATATCGACACATGAGTCACTTCCTCAACAGTCTGGTGTCGTAACCATCATTCCCTGTTTCTTGGATCAGCTCAACAAAATACTTCACTGTCTCCCTTCGTTGTTGCTAAGTTTAGCAGTACAAAATTGTTTTGGCTCAAGTGGCTGGGTACTGCAGTCCACATCATCATCACGATCACTTCCTCTGTAAATTTGCTGGTTTTGTGTGTGATAGTATCTGAATCAGACTTGTCAGAGTCTGTAAAGACAGTTTTGTAACACATGTTTCGACTTTCTTCCTAGTTTGGGGATTGGGAGTCCCACTTGGTCTTCTCTTGGCAGTAAGATCTTGAAGACGTTCCTTTGCAGGTGGCAGAGTCAGAATTCTTTGTTTTCCCTGCACCCCTCCACCACTTCTGCTTATGTTGGGTGCAGCCCTTGGATATGGATGAACCTGTTGTGGAATCACTTTCTTTCCCAAAGAGCTACCTACTTGTGCCAATGATGATGTTGTCAAAACTGACCAACTATGCTGTTAGAACAGAGGGTTCATTACTCCCACCACTTTAAAATTTTCATCACTAAAAGCATTTCTTGAAAATTGCCAAACACCAAAATTTTGAAACCCAACTGAAATATTCTTCATGAGAAATGAAACTGGATATGCAGAGGCGATTACACTTGTGAGGTCATGGATACTGATTTTTTTTTTCTCCTCAGTATTGACCATCATCCAGTCATTTTGTGCAACAGCATATTTTGTCTTAAAGGGCCCCATGACAGCAATATCAAGAGACTGTATGTGATGTGTGCAGTGCGGTGGAGAAGTGACGAATATTTTACTAAAATGCGGAAGAAACCCAACAGAAAACACATATGCCACGTGGTTGTAGTCTACCTTTTCATTGACAACAATGACAAATTTAATTATTTGTAGGATTTGAGAATAATTTATTCTATATTTTGCTTTGTACTACAGTCTTAAATACATTTCTCTGTTTTCAGCTTGATTCCTTCTTTACAGATCATATATCCACAAGATATAATGTGATTCATAAAAGATGTGCGACATTACGGCCATTGGAACATGCCCCCCCCCCCATGTTCAGACATGTCCCTCGAGATATTTTTATGTAATATTACACATACTTCACTGGTTGTTCTTATCATCTTCCTTAAGTATGTGAATGATGGCTTAAGAACTCACCTCTTCAACACTGTGCAAGAATTATTTACAGAATACTATGAGAAAATACTGCAGGCTTATGCATGACAGCTACAAAATTAATACTTATACCAAAAAATAAACAACAGCTGCATCACTCCCAGGCAAACTGTGCATCTCAACTGCGCGCTGTGTGACATGAAAGGCTTATGGTTCTCCCACACTACAGTAGTGGTGGTTTTCTGAAAAATTTCAAAATAACCATGTGATTTAAAATGTTCAAACATACCCACTGTGCTAATATGCTCCACTCTCTCCTGTGTATAGCATTTGTTTTGTAGTTGCAATTTATGGTGAATGTCATATTATTGTCCATGTTGAGCATTGTGTACATTGACATTAGTACTTTCCAAAGTATGTGTGCACTGTCCAGTATGACCATTTTCTGTAGATCCTTGAGATTTTATGCTTTCCTATTATGTTGCCTAGGTATTTTTTTAATGATTTTGGTATGGTTCAGTTGCCCCTGTTATTAGAGGTATCATTTCTGTTTTTGCATTCCATATGCACTCTATTTCTATTGTAAGGTCTTGATATTTCAGAATCTTCTTGACTTCTTTATTGATCACATTTCTGTCTCCTGAAATTGCACCATACATTAACATATATGTTTGTTTTTCATTATCATGAATTGTGTGCCCAGTATCTTTTTAGGGATGGTTCTGCTGTCTGCCCTTGTTGATTTCGTAAGACCTTATCTTCGTGACGTGTTTCTACTAATTCTGGTATATGCTTACACTAGTGGTGTATCACCTTATCATATTTTTGACACAGGCTGCATTTGCTGTCTGTTTTTTGTTTGTAATAATTTTGTTGCATGAAATTTTGTTTTTAATGCCCAATCTTGTGCTGCTGTTATTATGCCTTCAGTTTCTGCAATCAGATGTGTCCCCCCCCCCCCCCCCCCCCCACTCACT